>JAABUH010000221.1_pt1 | contig 87309 bp, 85 predicted proteins | sample 5559121 | NCBI WGS metagenome assembly JAABUH01 (sample SAMN10711871, study PRJNA513364) | rock metagenome | isolation source: Antarctica rocks | place: Antarctica: Victoria Land, Battleship Promontory nord | collected 2015-12-28
AAGATTGATGAAAGTAAACTCTTGCAACTATTAGTCAAATAGCACAAAACATGCATAAGCTATCATATTGACAGAATAAATGAAATAAGAAGTTCATATCAAAGCTCACTGCATTCTTCATCTTTTCGATGATAGATTGCGTGATTGACGTCAAAGATGAGAAAAGAAAAGAAGTCATTGATGAGAATAAATCAGATGAGAGTGAAGCATTCTTCATCTTTTCAATGATAAACTGCGTGATCAATGTTGAAGACAAAATGAGAGAAGAAATCATTAACAGAAACAAATCAGATGAGAGCAAAAGCAGAGAAATACAAGAAAGCGAAAGAAACAAGAATGAAAACAACATCACAGAAGAGCATGTTTCAATTACGACAAAGACATTCTGATCTTTCAAATGCATTGCAAGAAGAGTCAAAGCATTCTGAGTCTGAGTGATCAAAACAAGTCAAAGATTGTTATAGTTTTCAATCTGCTTTTGCAAATCTTCAATAATCTTGTTCTGTCTTGCAATTCAATACAACAGATCATTGATTTAAGTCTCTTGTGCTCTCATTTGCTTTTGCATCTTTTTGCAATTGATAGTCACATCTTCAACATTTTTCCTCATTTTGCTGATATCATTTCTGTTTATCTTGATATCAAGAACGAGAAAATGCAGCTTCTTCTCAATATATTCTTCAAATTCAAGAAACATCTGACTCTGAGCTGAGTTAAAAGAAAGATCACAAGAGATGATCATCATCTTCTCGATCACAGACTCAGAATCAAATGCAATAAAGAACGAAGAGAAACTTATGCAAGATTGAGAAGAAAGAAGACTTAAACAAAGTGATGAAGAAACAGAACTGACGAGATTGAACTTGAGATCAGATGTAATCTTGACATGAGAAGAGTTTAACATCGACGTTTCGACAAAGAGCTTAGATAGCTTGTGAGCTAGTGAGCAGGGTTCATTCAATACTAATGCGCTCGAGGCGCATATGCTAGCTACTAGATAAGACGTTTGCTACAAGCTAGCTGTCAGCTGAGTTTGCATCGTTGATTAGCTTACATGCTACATAGATTAGCTACAAGCTGATTTAGCTGATTTAGCACTACTCTTCACTCTACTCGCCTACCTACTCGCTCATCTACTCTTCACCCTACTCGCCTACCTACTCGCCCACCTACTCTTCATCCTACTCGCCTACCTACTCGCCCACCTACTCTTCATCCTACTCGCCTACCTACTCGCCCACCTACTCTTCACCCTACTTGCCCACCTACTCTTCACCCTACTCGCCTACCTACTCGCCCACCTACTCTCCATCCTACTCGCCTATCTACTCGCTCATCTACTCTTCACCCTACTCGCCTACCTACTCGCCCACCTACTCTTCATCCTACTCGCCTACCTACTCGCCCACCTACTCTTCATCCTACTCACCTACCTACTCGCCCACCTACTCTTCACCCTACTTGCCCACCTACTCTTCACCCTACTCGCCTACCTACTCGCCCACCTACTCTCCATCCTACTCGCCTATCTACTCGCCCACCTACTCTTCATCCTACTCGCCTACCTACTCGCCCACCTACTCTTTATCCTACTCGCCTACCTACTCTTCATCCTACTCTCTATCAAACGCGTCGATCGAGCGCATAAAACACGTCAAACAGTGCTTCAAACAATGCTTTCTACATGGCTTTCTATCTACTCGTCATCCTACATGCTCAGCTACCTACTTGATAATCTTCGCTCCGAGCCCTATAGGGCTGACGCTAGGAAGTTCGAAGTTTTCACCTTCTTTTTCCCTTCATAGTTTCTACTTTCTAGAACAACAACAATCAAAATATCAACATGTTCAGCTATTAACTCAGCTATCAACTCAGCTATCTACTCGTTCGTCTACTAGTCAGTCTACTCGCTTCAAAACATGCTTCAAAAGACGCGTCGATCAAGCGCATAACACGAGTCAAACAGTGCTTCAAACAATACTTTCTACTGAGCTTTTCACTGAGCTTTCTACTGACCTTCCGACCGACCTTTCTACTGACCTTCCGATCGAGTCATCTAGTGAGCTTTCTACTGACCTTCCGACCGACCTTCCTACTAATCTTTCTACCGACCTTTCTATCAACCTTTCTATCAACCTTTCTATCGACCTTTCTACTGAGCTACCTATTGAGCTATCGACTGAGCTTTCTATCAAACGCTCTACCAAACATTCTACATGCTTCAAAATACGCGTCGATCGGGCGCATAACACGGGTCAAACAATGCTTTCTACATGGCTTCCTACATGACTCCCTACATGGCTCCCTACCAAGCACCCTCCATGTTTCCCTACCAAGCGCCCTTCATGTTTTCCTACCAAGCGCCCTCCATGTTTCCCTACCAAGCGCCCTCCATGTTTCCCTACCAAGCGCCCTCCATGTTTCCCTATCAAGCGCCCTCCATGTTTCCCTACCAAGCACCCTTCATGTTTCCCTATCAAGCACCCTTCATGACTTCCTACATGGTTCCCTACCAAGCATCCTTCATGTTTAAATAGATGGTTAAATAGCTACTTAAATAATCAATTCATCAAATGATTTATTTGATTACATACGAACCTTGAATGTAGAAACGTACGAAAAGCGAACATGTATTGCGCATTATATCTTTTGAGCAATTGATGTCTTTTGAGCAAATGACTGTCATCAAAAGATACAAGCGCTTGTAGCTAGCTATTAGTTGTTGGTGAGTGACTATTAGAGCTTGTGAGCTAGAAGCTCGGCTAAACAGATATTTTTGACTGATGCTAGCTTGGTGAGCTTGTAGCCAGTTTTAGCTGGTTTTGTCAAATGATCGATGAAGTAAGACAAAAAAGTGCTTGAGTCAGATGAAGAGAAAGCAAAGCTGACAGAAATGAGCGTTGAATCACTCTTGAATGCTTTAAAAAGTATCAATTAATCATTGAATTTTCACATCTTAAAGTTACTGAAAACTGAAAATTATACTTACGACTTATACTTGCAATTTGTCTTGATAATGATGCATAGTGCGCATTTCTTGAAATTCTTTTCAATAGAAAATTTTATTTTTACGCAGTTTACATTTCTTTTTATGCACTTTTTACATCTATTCAAGAATTGTATTACAATCTCTTTGCTATACACATTCAGAGCTGTTTTGTGATGCTGAGTTAATAATGTAAGACTTCTCATATAGAAAGAAAGAAAGACAGATTTCTGATCAAAGATGACGTGAGAATGAGAAAATTGAATGCAAGCAAACATAGCAAGCGCGCTGACGCAAGATGAAGAATTAATAGCGAAGAAAGTAAGCAGATGTGATGCAAGCACGTTTCATGTTTTAAGAGAGAGATACGATGAAGAATTGTATCACTCACTTCTTTTAAACTTCTTCATCTTCATTCAAGTTATCATCAGCTCATCATCATCAAATCAAGAAGCTGATTCATACTTATTATGATCATGATACTCAAAGAAATTGTACAGAACTACTCTACAGAATGAATAAAAGATCAAATAAAATAATGAGATGAAGATTAAATGTAAGAACGAAAGTTGAAGAAGAAAGAAAGTTGAAGATCACGCAGAAGATAAAAGAGATGAATTGATGAAAATTCACTACTTCACAACAAATAAACATAAACATTGATGATCATCACTCTTACGTTAATCACAATAAACAACAAAAGCATTACTCTTCTGTTCACTGTTTACTTCTACTATCTGATACTATTTTTTGCTCATTGTCTGCTTCTACTATCGAGTATCATCTATAGAAGAACAAAAAACTTCAAATTGAGCAAATCTTAATTCTCACTACAATTGTCATCATGAGAATTCAAGTCTAGTTGACGTGCATGTGCTATCAAAAGAAAGCATTGAAATTATGATAACACACTGTATAATTACATAAAACGTCTGCAAAGCGACAGTCAAAATATAACAAAACAATAAGATAATTGTCAAAATTCAGATCTACGAGAATCAGAGAATAAACATGAATGCTACTGCTGATCATCTAAAATTCTGCATGAGTTGCAGAGAACATTCAATCTACGTCTATGAGAATCAGAAAATAAAGAATATGCTATCGTCAGAATCTAAATCAGACATGAATGTTACTGCTGATCATCTAAAGATTTTACATGAATCGCAAAGAATACTCAGTCTACATTTACAAGAATCAGAAGTTAAAGAATGTGCTATCGTCAGAATTTAAATCTATGAGAATCAAGAAAATAGATATGAATGCTACTGTCAATCATTCAAAGACTTGATGCTTGCAACTTGAAGAATAAAACAGTACAGATATCATGCATTGCATGACGTCATCGCTTTTCTGCTTGCAATCATTCACAACTCAACAACGAGAACGTTGTTATTAAAAGAGAAAATAATTGTCAAAACTCAAATCTATGAAAGTCAAAGCTCTTCAGAAAATAGAGAACAAACATGAAAACTATTCTTCAACGTTATCATCAATTTCTCAGACGAGAATCTGAATCTATGAGAACTTTTATCGTCGATTCTCAGAGTTTCTGAGTCTATCAAGAGTTCAAGTCACATACAATCTTCAACATTTCATTGATGATAAGAATTTAAGTCACATACAATCTTTGAGAAATCTTGCATGAGTTGCATGTAATTTTGCTTGTCTCATCAATAATGCTTGAACTTAGTTCTCTGAGTATATAGAGAAGAGTTCACTTCTGTATTTCATAGTCTAGTATTAACTTTTTATATGAATAGATATTACTAAGTTACTATCAAATTTGATCGTATTATCTACGCGCATATTCTCTAGTGTGACTGCGCGTTTCTCGAGCTACTCACACTTCAGCGATAAGCGAATGCTGCAAATCATGTCAGAGTTCAGATAAAACAAGAGAAAAGAACTCGATCTGTAAAGATTGTTCAATTTGATGAAGAAGAGACTCTATGTCATCATAGAGAGAAAAAAGAAGTTAAAGATATCATTGATGAACTTTCTACTTCAAATATCAAGATTATGAAGTTGAAGAATCAAATTATTAATTCAATGTTTAAAATTTTCATTTGTCTTCGAGTCAATAAACAAATTGAATGATCAACTTTTGTAAAAACTCAGACTAGTAATTTCTTCAATATATAAAACTTTGAGCACATCAACGTTTCAACAAAGAGCTTGAGTAGCTTGTAAGCTAGTGAGCAACGACATCTGAATCTTAATGCGCTTGAGATGCATATGCTAGCTACTAGAACAGACACTTTTCATAATTCAGCAATTAGCTGATTTAGCAATATAAATCAATCATCAGTTAGTCGTTAACTGATTAGATCAGTTACAAGCTGATTCAACAAAGTAAAACTTGTATCAAGCTATTGTGCGTTCATGATTCTGCGCGATGTTTATCTTAGTAAGCTTCAATTTTACTTCACTCATATTTCTCATCACAGTTATTCAATTATCATACATCATGTCTATCAGTGATCGTGCAAAACTCATCTTTCTACAACGTTTACAGTCTTATTTATTATCAGTTTCAATCACAGCAGTCGATCATGCTCACAACAATCTCATGTATAATTATTAATCTGCTCAGTTTTGAAATAGATTGAAACAAATTGATTACACATTTCTTCTTCTGCAATTGAAGATTTTAACTTTGATTGATCAGAATGCAAAAATCTTTGAGCAGAAGATTGATGAGACTGCAAAACAATTGATGATGAATATATATAATAATTCGATTCAAACATTTAATACTGAGAAGAAATGACATCTCATTGAAATCATCATCTACGCGAAACTCGTCATCAAATTTATTCTTCGCTTAAAAAATTAAATTGAAGCTTTCATTCACTTGAAACATTCTTCTTCAATGACAGAAAAGACATTGATAGAAGAAAAGAATGCTAGTATACATAGAAAGAGAACACTACTTCAAGAATTTACAGTTCTCTTCAACAAGTTGTGAACTTCTACTGATAGACATCATGTGTAATGCATCAGATGCATTGAAGAATGCATAAAGTAAGTAGAAATTTTGTTCAATGAATGAGCAGACATTATGATTGTTAAATTAATTAATTTTAGATTTTCTCATCATCTGAACTATGTAAGTTCTTGTATGTCGTTAACTGTTACACAATCAATCTCATTATTTACAGATCTTTACAGTCACTTGTTCATTCTCAATACTCTGTCATCATAATCATGATTAAATGCTATCAACTGAAATGTTTTGATCATTCATATATGCTTCATTCAACGTGATTATATGCTTTTCATTCATTTTCTTCAATTTATCTCAATCTACTTCAATTTATCTCAATTTATTCTAATTTATCTCAACTTATGCAATGTTGAACTTTCTTCATTATTAAGTGAATTTCATCTTTTCTCATTCGTTTAAGCTCGCAAGCTCATTTATCTTTTGAACTTTCTTTTTCAGAAAACTCTCTTCATATAAGATGTTGAATGTATCTCAATCAATGTAATTATTCACGTAAAAAAACTTCTTACTTTCAGTTGATATCAGATGTGCACTTCATAGTATAATACTCATATTGTAAAATCATTAACATTCAAAATATCAAGACTTCTTGACAGTATTCTTCAATTATTGCTCGACTTTTATCATATTATGTAGAGCATCGAGTACTTCATTGTTTTTGAGCTTTAACAATTTTATTAAAGTTCTCAAGTATTACACAGATTTCTCATTGTCATCTTGACGAAGCGAATCACGAACAGTGATTATAATTTGCAACTGTCTCATCAATCTATCATTCAGAACTTCGACTATGTCAGAATTTTCTTAATAATTCTCAGCATACTTTTGAACATAAATGTAATCACGTCTTTAATTTAACATTTATCTCTGTCATACAGAAGTACATCAAATTCACTTTAATGTAAGCTTTTCAAAGTTTATTGAGTCTTTATCTTTGCATCTTTAGCATTCAATTGATGCATGAACAGAAATGAAGTAATCATTTATTCAGAAGAAGTAGACTGATCATCAAGTCGAGTTTTGATATCAATCTTCTGACTCGACTCGAGTACTCGATATCAATCTTCTGATTCAACTTGAATACTCGATTTCAACATTCTGACTCAACCTGATATCGATCTTGAATCGATACTCGATTCGAATTCTCGACTTGACTCGTCAAGAAATCGAAAATGACATCAAATGTCAAGATTTACTATTTTTGAATCTATTACGTCATTATATTTGAAAGACTTACGTGAAACAAATGAATCTATTTCTCTTCTCGTTGTTTGCATTATCTTGTTGCATTATCAATAAAACATATTGCAAGATGTTTGATTCTGATAAGACATACGAATTATCAAGATCTTCGATCGAGAAAGAATCTAATTTCTCGATCGTTCATTCGTCTACTTTCAGTAGTCTTCATTCTAATGAATTCGTAAGTCAAGATTCACGAAACATCAATCAGAATTTCGTCGAAAAGAAACAAACTCTTCAAGAAGCGATGAATAGAATTCATCGCGATACTTCTCTTCTAATATTAAGAGAGAATAATCAGTATGTTGAGTGAAGTGCTGATATCAATGCTCAATTTCAACAATGATGACTACAGACGTCTGTTGACGAAAGTGTCATCAACAAGACTCAAAGAAAGATAGATAATTCACTTTGAGCTAAGAAGATTGAAGTAAATAAACAATTCAACATCTGAAACAAGTTTATTTAAATGATCTTGACGTTGAAAGAATATTCTAAGATTTCATGCAAGAATTGTCTTAAAATTCTAGATTATTCTACGACTATTGATGAATCTAGTACGTTCAATATGATCAAGCATCTCAAGTCAAATGCTTGTCAGAAACGAAAACGACTCAACTCTCTTTCACAGCTCGAGATATCTTTCGATCATGTAAGTTCAATATGATAATGCAAATAGATAATGCAAAGTTGACGTATTTATAGAAGAAAAGTCATAGCAACTTATCATCTCAATTCAATCAACAGAATTAAGAAAAGATATTGTTTCAGATCTTCGTTGCACTGAATTTGTCTTTTCAAACCATCGAAAACAAGCATTTTCGACAGTTACTACAAATGCTTCGTTCAGAGATTACTCTTGTGCATTGCACTAAATTGTCAAACATGATTTTCTCGAAATATGATGAGATTCAAGCAAAGATAAAGCAAGATTTAAAAGAGTCACGACAAATTTCTATTGCATTGAATGCATGATCTAGTTCTCAAAAAGTCGCTTATCTGAAAGTTTTGATATATTGAATGAATGCTACATTTCAATATCATGAACATCTCATTGAATTTACGTCTCTTTAAGTTGAGCATATTGATCGTCATTTGATGCAAAAGCTGTTCAAGATTTTGAATACATACGACATCAAGAACAAGCTTTTCGACGTTGTTACTGATAATGCAAGCAACAATGACACTCTGAAGAAGAAGCTTGAAAGAGCGCTCAATCGACGCGACATTTCATGAAATAGAGCACAAAACTCGATATCTTGTATGACTCATATCATTAATCTAGTGACTCAAGAGTTTATCAGAGCTATTGAATCAGAGACTTTGAATGACAATCTCGCTGTGTCATTGAACGATGATCAAGTCGAGAATGTAATTACAAGCAATGATCTTTGCACTGTTGTCAAGAAGGTATTTATCAAGATGATAATGCAAAAAGATAATGCATTTACTAATCAATGAAACAGATTCGCGCTATTACTATTGCTATCAACAGTTTTTCTCAACGAAAGCTTTGCTTTTTAAAGCTGCAAGCAACAAGATCTTGAAAATTGATACAAGACATTTGCATTCGCTGAAACTCTATTTATTTGATGCTTCGACGTGCATATCAACTGCGTGACATGATCGATACATGAGTTGAGAAATTCTTGACAGATGCAAAGATTCAAGCTATTCGATTAAAGAAGAACGAATGATCACTAGTATTGCTTGTTGACAACATGTTAAATTCTTTCTACGAGCTAACTCTGATCATATCTAGAATCATCAATGTTGACATACATTTAGAATTTCGAATGTTTGATGCTCTTTTCAATCATCTCAATGTTATTGAGACGATAGTACGTGATAATGCATGTACTTCACAAGCACTTGTTCTTCGAGCTTGCGAACTAGCTTCTAACAAGCTTGCAAAGTACTATTTCAAGACGAAGAGCAAAGATGAACTAATATACAATCTCGCTATGATTTTAGATTCTACTCAAAAGCTGAATTTGTATCAAGATTGAGACGCAAATAAGAATGATTCTCATTTTTATTACGACAAGTACAGAAAAGAGTTCAAGAACTATTTTCATCGTCATTATGAAGAGAGAACTACAACTGCAGAAGTCAGAGCGCAAGTGACTAGTGATGTTGATCAGATAATGCAATATGATAATGCAATTGATCATTTGTTAACAATGCTATAGTCTGTTGTGATGATTACATGAACTTTTCTTCAAAGAACTCAACGTTGCTCTGTATCTGTTAGTGAAGATGATCGATATCTTCGCACTGATGCTATTGTCAAAAAGTTTTCAACATGAAAGTATTGAAGAGACAACGTCTCGAACTATTCAAGATTGACTCAAATGACTAAGAATGTTCTCTCATATTCAATATTCTCTGTAGATATTGAACGAACATTTAGTCTTATGAGAAGAGTTTGTCGATGAAATCGATCACAAATGACTTCAGAATCAGTTGAACAGATAATGCTTCTCAAGTATTATAATCGTATCATGAACTTGAATTCTGAGAAGACTATCATCGAAGCATGAGATATTTATCGTAAAGAAAAAGATGAAGATAATGCAATTGATGAATCTGATGATTCTTTCAAGACAGATTTGCAGAATGTTTTATGTTCTATTAGTGTTTAAATGTTCAATATCATTTCATTCAAAGTTGCTTTTGCATTGTCAATGTATGTAGTATGATAACACACTTACGAGATAATGCAAAGAGATAATGCAGTTCATAGAGTGTATTGCTATGCTAGATAGCTTGATTTGATCAAGTTATCACAAATGTTATTTCTATTCATGACTCAACTGAATTTCGAGATTGCACATCAAAGTTTTCATGAGTATCAAATTTCTCTGCTAAAAGATTACTCGCTTGACATGAATAGCAAGAAGATTGCTATCTGTATATGTTGAGCATGATATCAGTAAGTGTTGTAAAACATCAAGAATAATGCAAATGAGTAATGCACTTACTGACAAGAAATTCACATAGAAACGCTTCTGTGATTTTCTGAAGAGCAAGCAGAGTCGAAGCTTGAATTCTGTAGTTCTCATCGCTCATTCTCGAACTAAGTTGATTCGTATCAGTCTCATTTCGAAGAATTTTTCATACTAGTCTTTCAAATGAGGTTTTAAATATTAACAAATTCGCAGCTTTCTGATAACGACGAATTTCTCGAAGAGCGACGATTTCTGACTTTCATTTTCTCTTTGTCTGTTGCAATAGATTAGCTGTTAATTGCTTGATGCATTATCTGTTTGAATTATCTTCTCAATTCTATTTACCTTGCTTTCAAGCAAGATCTTGCTTTCAGACACGATCTTATGATCTTGTCTTGATTCTTTCTCAATTCGATCTAACGAATATTTATCATCACGAGTTGACTTTCTCAAATCATCACATGATACGTCTTCGCTCAACTTTCGTTCTAAATCAAGTCTGTCAGCAATGCGTAACAAGAAATGCATTATCTAAATGCATTATCTGTCTGCTTGCAACGCGTCATGAATATGATGTAGATTATTCAATCACGATTTGAAAAGTTGCAATAATTAAGTAGAAAATTGCGATAATTGAGTAGAGTGAAAGCAAAGTGAAGTACGATGTCAACAAGAGATGATGACTGAACAAACTGTGTTAATAGTATCACTTTTATGATGAATGTGTTGATTGTATTACTATTATGATGAATGTGTTGATCGCATCACTGAGATAATGATGATGATGATTGCAGTTCTAAGATGATGAATGAATTTCAAAATTCAGCTTTAACTCTAATTTATTTACATCTCACATCTATTCTAACACTAACTTTATCTACGCTTCACGTTTATTCTAACTCTAACTTTATCTACGTTTCACATCTATTCTAACTCTAACGTTGTCTACATCTTACGTCTCTTCATTGAATTCATCTATTGTGACTAGAAAAAAGCAATTCAACATCACTATCAGATAAGAAGATTGTTATGCATTATCTATATGCATTATCATTGAAACTAATCAAGATCGCAGAATGATCAATCTATTTATCAAGTCGCAATTCATTGCGAGTAGAAATTGAGTCGTTGAATGAGATGAAGATCAAAAAATCCTTTATATCAAGCAGAATGTCGATTGAGTCACTCTTCACAAGCAACTGACAAAGCTGAGAGTCATCAGCATATATCAGAAAGTCTCGAAAGAGAAGCAGATGAACATGAAGAGCAATATGCGAGATACGATCACAGATGATCGAGTGAAAAAGAGACTACATGATAATGCATTTGAGTAATGCATATATGTTTCAAAAGCTGATGATATAATAGCTCAATGCTTTGAAACGAATTTAATGAAGAAGACAAGATAGAAGAAGACTGCGAAGCGAGCGAACCTTGAAGCAATAGTCATGAAGACAACATTCAATACTACTTCTACTGTCAATGTATGTATTATGTTTGATGTGAAAGACAAGACTAACGTATGAATTAAACTATTGCATCACAAGATGAACTTGAAATGAATATTTCGAAATACATGATATTTATCATCGAACTAATTCAGCAACAAATTTTACATCATGAAGAATTGAATGACTTGAAGACGATGAATGATTCAGATGTCATACAAGAGTTTGACAAATTCATAAGCGCATTCTCGAGTGAAAAAAATGCGATCGATAGAAAGATAGTTAAGTCACTAGATTCAACAGATAATCAGTCTGATGATATCATTGAGATTGACGATGATGACAAGAACATGAAATTTAGCAAGAGAGATGACGATGCAGATATAATTGAGAACGAGAATGAGTACGACGAGAAGAAGAAGAATGAGAAGAAGAAGAAGAAGAAGAAGAATTCTGAGATAATAGTTATCTCAGATTAGCAGTATTAAATGAACAAGCATGAATTTCCTTTCATCAATTGCATTACTCTGTTGCATTATCAGACATTCAGATAGATATTAGTAGTACTTTGCTTCATGTTTTGACGAGTCGAGTCGAGAATTTCAAGTCGATACTTGATTTCAACCTTCTGACTCGATTCGAATACTCAAGTCGAATCTTCTGACTCAACTCGAATACTCGAGTTAAGAATTCTGACTCGAATCGAGTCTTGACGAGTCAAGTACTCGACTCGAACTCAAGTATTCAACTCGACGCGATCAGTCTAAGAAGAAGTCAATTTCTTTTTGATTCATTTAATACTTGTTTGACTTTATTTCTGATTTCTTGCGTTGAGATTCTCTTATAAAAATCGACAATTCATTCAAGAAACTCTTAATATGTGTCATCTTCGTTATTTTAGAAGTAATGTGTTAGAATTGAAAATTATTAAATCAGTTTCATCATTGATTCAAATTCATTTCTGACAAATCTCATTTACGCTGCGTTAAATCAAGACTTTTAAAAGACTTTGTAATCATGACTTTCATTCTTTTATTAATCTTTGATCTGAACGTGATTAAATCATGAAGAATGATATTTTTCATTGTCAACATATTGACTTATCAAGTATTGTGATGCAATATCTGCATTTAAAAGTTCTTTCGCTTGTTTGTAAGATTATAATAATCTTTGATCAGAAACTTATGTGCAATCTTCATGTAAAATGTATCAAAATCATCTGCATCTTCGTATCTTTGAATAAAATTCATATAATGAGAGATCACATGAAACTTGAGATAGTTAAAGTTCTCGTCATACTGAAACTGCTTGAATACTTCTTTTAAAACGTTAATTCTGTATATTACGTTGTTCATGTAACGCAGAGACTCATCATCGTGCGATCAATATTGAGTCATCATCACGAAGTTCATAAGAGCTTGAGCACAGTACAGCGCATCTGATGCTTTTCTAATCAATAGTGAAGTGACAATTGCAATAAGCTGATGCATTATTGTCTTTTGTTCAACGTCGATTCATTGCTTCACGAATAGAAAGTCATAAAAACATCTTAGTTCTGAATATGAAAGAACTACTTGAAATCTTTGATTCAATTGCACGTCATGTATTGTGTTTGCAATTGTCTGTGAATCACACTTTCTTTTAAAACTGATCGTTGATATTATATTCTTAATGATTGTCTCAAGTCATTGAATTAAATACATCACTGTGCTCTTCAATAACTGATGCAAGATGTCAATCATCATGATGATGTGAATATTGACAAGTTCATGTTTTTAAACAAAGTTTTGCACTGAGTGTACTCACTTAACATCACGCTTGATATCTGCTTTAAAGCGTGAATTCTTTTCTTGATGTTTGATTTGAATCAATGTATTTTCATGTGTTTAAGCTTTTCAGATTGTCTGCAGATTATCGCGTTGATTCAATGAAACATGATATATAGTGCATTACTCTTCATTTTTGATTCTCGTAATAATGATCTGCTTCTCATAGTCAATTATAAATTCGACGATGATAGAAAAACACTGTCGAGTATAATCATTTACACAGCGAACGTGAAACTCTTTTCTAGTTAATTTCTCAAGTGCTAAAGAATGAGAACATTAGCAAGAAAAACTCTTCATTCAATTGAACAGTTTAAACTCACGTTTTAATATTATTTTCAGTGAGCAATGATATAACTCACATTTTAGATCTTCATTCACATGTTTAGTTGAAGAAATAAACTTTAATAGTATAATACTAGATTTATTTTGCTTTTATTAAGTTGCTTGATTCAGATTATCAATGATAATATATACAGATCATGTGAGTTTATTTTCATGATGTTGAGTTAACATGATTTTATTTGTAGTTAATAGTACTGAAACTATAGTGTCATCTTCAAAGATCAGTGCTTGCGTATCTCATCATCAAATATCAATGTGCATTTTCATGTACATTTGATTTTTATTGATGTTGTATACTTTGATTGATGCATATTTCAGATTACTTGCAAATGAATGATGTCTCAAGAGAAATTTCAAGATGTTTATCATGTTTCTGTATTGAATCTTGAATATATCTGTTTCAATCTTTGAGTTCATTGATGAAGTTTTCAAAGATGTTTTGAATCAACTATCATCAGATATTTCATAAGATATATTATGTAGAATGCTTTTAAATTGATCTGCATTCTTGAAAATATAATCAGCATGATGAGTTTTCTGAAATGAGATTTTGAAGTATTGATTAATATCTTCGCTACTGACTTTCATGTTCAGAAATCACTGTGCAAGAGAAAAATCTTTCTCGTTCAAGAAAAGAAGTTATTCTGATTGAAAACTGTCATCTAAAGATGATCATGAATTTTGCTTGAGTTTACTGTAGTTTGAAATGATTCTTATGAATCTGATATATTGTTTTAATGATTCATTGATGCTTCGTTTCTTTGTATCATTTATCTCATCATAATTGTCTACTTTGATGAATGAGAAAGTACATGATGAATTGATAAATCTTTTGAGATCAAGTGATATTCATGCAATTGAATTTCGAAAATGCTTCTAATCATTTGAAGCTTCTACGTTTTCTTCTGTACTTTGCTTGAAGTCAGAAATGTCAGTATCATTCATCGTGATCATTTCATGTCATAAATCAGTCTGAAAGTATTTGCATATGTCTGTATACTCATCAACTGCTGAGTTCTCTTTTCTTAAATATTTCTCGAAGAACTGCACGTCATTTTGCAGCATCGAGCAGTGATTAAAGTGATATATCAAATTTCGTGTGATTCTTAATATCATTTCACATGCATGACAGTTTTGCTTCATGCTTGAAGCTGATTTCGATGAAGTAGATTGTAATGAGAGAGACAACAAAGAATACTGATTGATGCATTTGACAAATTGTATCATGCTGTCGCTATTTCTAATCAGAATCTTTATCAATACAAGTACATTGAACTACAAAATGTCAGAATAGCATGCAATACAAAGAATAAAATGATCAGAAATTAATGAGATCTGATATAGCAGTAGAAGTAATAACTTTTGTTTTACTTCTGATCAAGCAATTCGTTCTTTTTTACTTGAAGCTCTTTGATGAAAGCAAATTTCTCTGAATTACAACGAATTTAAGATAAATTATCGTAAATTTGAAATGCTTTGCACATTTCAATATTTATTCTGAAATTTGTAAGTTGAAAGCAAATTTTTCTAAATTATCATCGATTTGAGATAAATTATCGTAAATTTGAAATGCTTTGCACATTTCAATATTTATCTTGAAATTTGTGAGTTGAAAGCAAATTTCTCTAGATTATCATCGATTTAAGATAAATTATCGTAAATTTGAAATGCTTTCACAAAATGCTTAATCAGCTAGTATATCATAGTCATAGTCTTTGCGCTTTGATAATTCTATAAAATATTAAAGATCATTTTATATAAAGAGAATCTAACGTGCAGTACTCTTCAGATTGATGAGAAGATGAATATAAATAATTCATTGTCAAAGTGTGTTGTGAGCAAATTTGCTTTCGCTTAGCATAATTTGCAACATGAGAACAAAAGTTGATCTTTGCTTCATCTTTAACTTATCAACTCACAACTCTTTGTTCTTCTGATATTCATTGTTGCAATAAGCACTCTCATTCTATTTGTTGCAAAGCTCAATTTGTACATTATCTGTCATCAGCATGTAGTGAAAATCTGTAAGTGATTCAAAATAGAGAAAATATCACATGTATTTTTATTTTACTTCTCAACATCATGACAGTAATTGCTTCACATTCTATCGTATGACTTCTAGAAATTTTCAGAACTGATGATAATATTTGTGTATCTGCTAATCTTTCAATATGTTACGAAGACTCAAGTCAATTTCAGATACGCTTGCAGACTTCAAATATGATGAGATTTCATCAAATTGAATCAAGATGATGATCATTCAAGATCTTGACATCAACGATGATAAGTATAATACATTGAAGATACACATTAAACAAATGTTGAGAAATGTGAAATTACTCAAAACATCACTTGATAATAAAATCAAGAAAGAGACAGTCAGAAAGATTGCAATCATCATAAATGATGAACTTTTACACTCTCTGATAAAAGATCATCAAGTAACATGAAAAAATGCATGTTTTATAAAGTGAGTGAGATGAATAAACAGTAAGAAGAGAGATAAAGCAACGAGCATAAAGACAAAGAAGTTTGCTCATCTGATTAAGCAAGCACAATTCAACTCAGTCTCATCATTCATTTTATCAATAATGATTAACTTTGATCACATGATCTTGACTTTGAACAATATGATGAATAATAAGATAATTCATCATTCACAGCTTTTTATAGCGAATGAAAAGCAGAGTAATCTCACTTTGAAAAACGTCAATTTTAATAACTATTAAAGACAGCTTGTTAGCAAGACAATGTTCAACTTCAAAAAGAAGAAAATTATTTATGAAGTTGAGAACTTTAAAAAAGTTGAGATCAGAAATGCAGTCAACTTTCATGTTACATTAACAGATATAACAAAGAAGAAGATATTCTACTACATTTTTTGAGTTCAAGCTATAGAAAAATGTAAGAGAAGTGAACATGAGAATTTCGTGCAATGTTTGAGCAGCGCAGTCGAAAGTACAGATAACTTCACTTCATTCAAGATTTTATCAGAAAATGAGAGTGAACAACTCATCATAAAGAAGCAAAAGCTTTGCAGAGAAGTTTATCTCAATGTTTTGATAATGATTCTTAAAGTTCTCAACGTCATCAAGACTGTCAGTTTCAATAAATCATTCTCTTCAACAACAGATTCTTTGACAATTAATGATGACTTGAACATGAGAAAAGTGATGAAATACAATCAAGAGCACATCAATCTGTCTTTTGTCATCAACTTCATTCATATCACTCAAATGTAAATGCGAGTGCAAAGCAATCATTGTTACGATTCTAGCCTTCGTCTATTCTTTCTAGTCTTCGCCTTGATTTCATTCTAATCGAGTCTAGTGAGCATTCAAGCTAGAAATGATGTCATTGAAACTCTGCATCATATGTGTAAGACGTCAATTCAATCGAGCCTAGCACAGAGCTGAGAAACACACATATAAGAATCGAGTTCTTTTCTGTAGATACTTTTCTTTCTTAGCATTTATCTATTAGTTAAATAACACTCATATGACTCGCTCTATGCTGATTTCTAACAGTAGATAAATGCTAATCAACTACTCTGCTATCGACGTGTAGACGATACGAAATAGTCTACTTCGTTTATTCAGAAAATTCGCAAGAAATTCTTCGAATTACTTTCATCAAATTTACTTAAAATTATCAAATCAATCACTCAATCTTTACCTTCTCATTATGATACGCGACAACGAGTCAGTCGAGTCACGAACAGCTTGCTTGCTTAGAAGCACTGCAAATAGACGAGTTTCTTTACTATCTTTCGATGCTTTAACTGAAGCTAAGAACGTCGAGATCTCATGAAACATTAAGATCGAAAAACAACTACGTCAGTGAGCTCTTGATCAGTCAAACGAGATCATCAAGATATTAGACGAGCTAAGAGATCAACAAGACATGACTCTGAAATGCAATGAACACTGAATCGTTCTACAAGTCGATCACATCAAGAGACTTGATGAGCTAGAGATCAATCAAACGACAATAAACACTCAAGAAGAGACTATCGTCGAACTACGAGAGAAAGTATTGATTCTAAAAAAGAAACAGCGTTCAGCGAATCAGTCTCGATCTCGACAGTCTACGAAGTCTCGAGCTTCTATCGAGAATCATACTCGACGAGAGTCGTTCACTCTATTCAACAACGATCATCACAAGTTCTTCAAGTTTTCGAACTCATCTATATTCACTGATGAAGATGAATCAACATGAAACAGCTGAAGAATCAAGATAGACGACAAGCTTCAGACAAATGTTGATCACTTCGATAATGAGAATATCTGTATCGTCTATGTGATATCTAGACTAGAAGATGATGCTGCTGAGCACATCTTCGCTTGACGTCGACATGATGCTTCGCATTCATACATCTCGATCGACGAGCTATTTGAGCATCTGAAAGAAATATACGATGAACTGAATAAGAATCGAAAGTGTCGTCGCGAGTACAACGCTCTGAAGCAGACAGACAAGTCTTTCAATGTCTTCTACTTCGACTTTATGAAGCTATTCAGCTATCTCGAATACGACGATTGCATTCTGATGAACGATCTTCAGAATAAAATCAATAATCGCTTGCAGAATGCTCTATCAGTCTGTTCAGAGAACTTTACTTCGCTCATTCGCTTAAGAATCTTTCTTCAAGATGTGAATAGTAAATAACAAGTCAATTATCAGCTTCGTAGCGAACGTCGCATTGTTATCGTCAAAGTCACTGTCATATCTGATAAATGTGCTACTTCTTTGTCAGTAACAACTTCGATAATTGATTATGTTAAGTCAACTATCTCTTCTATCTCTGAGTCAGCAAGATCGTCAATCATCTGCTACATCTGCAAGACTTTCGATCATTTGTTCAAGAATTGCTCTCAGCTGAACAAGATCGACACTTCTGCATCTCATGCATTCATTTCTCGTCTACATGAGATCATCATTTCAAAGAATAAAGAGAATGAGAAAATGTTTTTCGAGAATAGCGAGACAAAAAACTAGAGACTTTCATCAAAGACGCGATGAAAGATGTGTTAATTTCTTCAACGATGAGCATGTCAGATGATTCTTTTGCTTCTGAATCTTTGACTATTGAATGTGTACTTTCTAGCAATAAAATTAGTTACTCATTGAAGTCATTGATTGACATCAAAGCTGCTGACTATTCGTTCATTGATGAAGTGATCACGCAGATTGTTTGTGATCAGTTGCAAATCGAGTCTCTGACTTTGATCAAAGCGAAGTTAATTCGAGAATTCGACGATCATTATGCTAAGAAACTCATTACTCATGTCATCTATTCGAATCTGACTGTTCAAGATCATACGATTGACAGAGCTTTTATGTTGATCACTCGATTAGATCAACATCAAATGATTCTCGAAAAAACATGAATGAACAAAATCGATCTAGTGATAGATATGCAAATCGATTTTCTTCGATTTTCGAATTTCACTTCTAGTCAAAAATCAATTGTTCTACTCTCAAGCAATAAGACAATCACGAAGCAAAAGAGTTTGACTCTCACTCATATACTGAAGAGATCTTTCACTACATCTCAACTCAGTCTGAAATCACTCTCTTTCAGTCAGTTCAATGAGAAGTCAGTTAAACTAATTGAACAGTTAAAATCGTGTGACGCGACTTTAACTAACGTCAAAAATTCTAAGTCAACGTTCAGTCTGAAATCATTCTCTTTCAGTTCAATGAACATAGCAATGATAGAGACAGCGACATATAGAATGTTAGTCAAACGATCAGATGTCAAGATCTTTGCTGTTATCGTCTTGAAAATCGATCGACTCATAACTACAGTTGAAAATAAGCCTGAAGAAGTGAATCTGCATGAGCTCTCTCACATCAAGACTCTTGAGAAGGTCAAAGTCAAGCTTTTTCTTGAGTATCATGACTATCTAGACGTGTTCAATCGAGCTATGATCGACCAACTATCATCTCATCGTTTCTACGATCACAAAATTGAGTTGATCGATGAAGAAACATTTTCTAGAAGCAGACTTTATCAGATGTTCGATCATAAACTTCAGAAGATAAAGAAATATCTGATCGATCATCTAAACAAAGAATTCATTTTCTTCAGCTTCGCACTCTACGTCTCTTTCATCTTGTTCATCGAAAAGAAAGACGATAGTCTGCGTTTCTGCGTTGATTACAGAAAGCTCAATGCTTTGATCAAACGAGATCGCTACTTTTTGCCATTGATAGACGAGACTTTCGCTCGTATACAAGAAAGTAAGTATCTGACTCGATTGAACATCATTGTCGCGTTCAACAAACTACACATGCACTCAGATAGCGAAGATTTGACTATTTTTATTATCTTTTTTGACTCATACAAATATCATGTAATGCTCTTCAAATTAATCAATGAATCTGCGTTCTATCAACACTATATGAACGACGTGTTGTTCGAGTATCTACATCAGTTTTGCCAGATCTATCTAGATGACATTATCATCTACAGCAAGATCTTGAAGAAACACAAGCAACATGTACGATTGATCTTGAATAGACTACAAGAAGCTGATCTACAGATAGACATCAACAAGTGCGAGTTTCATGTTCAGAAAACTATCTTTCTAGAACTCTTGATATCAATCAAAGAACTGAAGATGAACTCTCGAAAGATACAAGCAGTCGTTGAATGATTTACATTCAATAATCTCACTCAAATACAGTTCTTCATTGACTTCTGCAACTTCTATCGATGCTTTATCAAGAACTTTTCGAAGATTGTTCGTCTCATGATTCAACTTACTCAAAAGAAGATCATATTTGAATGAAATGAGATCTGTCAGACGACATTCGATCATATGAAGAGACGTATGATCGAGACTTCTATACTACGTCACTTTGATCAAACTCGTGAGACTATTCTCGAAATCGACTCATTCGACTACATTAACAATGAAGTTCTCTCTCAATATGATGACGAAGAAGTACTACATTCGATTGTCTTTTATAGCAAGAACATGTCTTCTGCTGAATGCAACTACAAGATATATGATAAAGAACTTCTGATCATCATTCGAGCATTTGAACACTGACGATCTGAACTGAAGCTAACTGACATTTCTATCAAGATGTTCATCGATCATCAAGCGCTCATTTCATTGATGAAAGATAAAGAGCTGAGCAAACGTCAGATGCGCTGAGTTCAGAAGCTCGCTGACTTCAACTTCAGAATAATGTATCGATCTGACAAACAGAATATCAAGATCGATGCATTAACTCGTCGAGCTGACGTCGTGCTCAGAAACTCAGAAGATGAGCACGTTCGCTATCAATGAATCACTATTCTGACTTCGAATTGAATGAAAATTGCTGATCTAGAGAAGAACATCAGTGAATCAATCTATAAACAGATTCTTGAGACTAATGAAATCGACGAGAATTGTACGCTACTTCGCGAAGCAATAGCAAGAGACGAGACACAATATGAAGATATCAAATTGAAGAATCGTCGAATTCAGAATGAAATCTTGTATCATGATAGTCAGCTATGAGTTTCGTTCAATAAGCTTCTACAAATGAATCTGATTCGTGAGATACATGATCAATCATCAGTCAATTATTTTGATATTCTTAGAACTGTGAAAGTCATAAAGCGAAACTACTATTGATCATTCATGCGAAAAACGATAGATCAATATATTCGAAACTGCTATATCTGTCAACGTTCAAAGACATCTAGAAATAAATCAAACGACTTGCTTCAATCTCTATTGATATCTGAACAGCGATGACAAGACATAGCAATGAACTTCATTATCAATCTATCTGATTCAAGCGAGTACAACGCTATTCTGACAATCATCTGCAGATTGTCAAAAGAAAGACATTATATTTCTTGCATCACTGATGATGAAGATATTACTGTCGAAAAGATAGCTGAAATGCTGATTCAATGAGTATATCAAACTCATGATCTTTCAAGCTTCATAGTATCTGATTGAGGTTCGCAATTCATCTCTATACTATGAAAGTTTCTTTGCAAACGACTGAGCATTTTTCTTCGATTGTTCATCGTCTATCATTCTCAGATCGACGATCAAAGCGAACGAGTCAATCAGAACGTCAAGCGATATCTTCGATTCTTCTGTTCGTATATGCAGAACGATTGATTCAAGTGACTACTCATGATCGAGTTTGTCGACAATAACGTCTTGTTCTCAGTCATCTTCTTGACTTTCTTCTTCATGAACAAGAGCTTTCATTCTCGTATGAGCTTCGATCCTGACATCATCGAGTATGAAAGCACTCGCGAACGCTTGCAGATCGATCGAATCAAGAATATATCTGAACAAATGAACAAGACATTGATCTTCGCTCGTGAAGCTCTGATCAAAACACGAAAACGAATGATGAAACAAGCTAACAAGCATAGAAAGAAGATCAATTACAAGATCGAATCAAAGATGTTTCTGAACGAACGAAACATCATTACAGCGAGACTCTTCAAAAAGCTGAATGACAAGATGCTCGATTCATTCAAGATCACAGACTCTGTTGACTTCTTCTATAAAGTGAAACTATCAGAAACTATGCGTATACACGATGTATTTCATTCAGAGCTTCTTCGTTCTGTCGTTGATAACTCTCTGTCTGATCAGAAGAATGAACTCTCAAGATCAATAGTGATAAACGATGAGAACGAATGAGAGATTGACAATATATTGAACTCTTGATGATATTGAAGACGACTTCAATATCGAATTAAATGAAAGAGCTATGACAACGATCTCAACTGATATAACGCTGACGACGACGAATTTATGAACGCTCAAGAGATGATCGACGACTTTCATATCAAATATTCAAGAAAAGCGCACTAAGAAACAACATTCATGCGAACATGAATAGTCAGAGAGAAGAAGTGATGTTACGATTCTAGTCTTCGTCTATTCTTTCTAGTCTTCGTCTTGATTTCATTCTAATCGAGCCTAGTGAGCATTCGAGCTAGAGATGATGTCATTGAAACTCTGCATCATATGTGTAAGACGTCAACTCAATCGAGTCTAGCACAGAGCTGAGAAACACACATATAAGAATCAAGTTCTTTCTTGTAGATACTTTTCTTTCTTAGCATTTATCTATTAGTTAAATGACACTCATATGACTCGCTCTATGCTGATCTCTAACAATCATGTAGTAAAACATGTTAACTTCATGATATAGATTCAAAGATCTGCAGAAACAACAAGCATGTACTCAAATGAATGAGAATATATTTCTTAAAGTTTCACAGTTTTGAAAACATGATTTAAACTGTACAGACATCGACGATAAGAAAATCAACAAAGATGCAGATGCAAATCAAAATGTGTGAGTAGAAAGTATGATACAAATTCTACTATTCATACAAACGTTGAAAATATATTGATAACTTCATGTTGAAAGAACAATTCAACATGAAAAGTTTCAATGTGATCAGATGAGAATGAGAAAGATAAGTTTTCTTTGCTTTTCAAAGCTACAAACAGAATAACATACTTACTTTTCTTCATTTGCAAATCATTCAAGTTATAGAATTGATAGTGATGAAGCATTGACTTCATCTTGCTCATGCAAAAGTTAGTCTCTTTCATAAAAAGCTTGATGATAAACATCTGCTCATCAAATCTCAGAAATTTCTTCAGAATTTCAAGATGAAATGTTCATCAAATGAGTCATGATCAATGATCTGTTTCTGCATGAAGAGCAGTTTCATAACAATGTTAAAGTCAAATTTTGAATTAATTCTGATTTTACTGTCTTTGATCTTGATATTGAATTGATAAAGTGAATTTGCAAAGACATTGACATCTATGTCATGTCTTGACATCAAACTGTATGTGAATTATTACTCTGAAAAGAATAAACTTCTTTTAGAAGATTGCTTGCTGTTTCAAGATTGAAAGAAGATAAAAATAAATGAGAATGAGATTGACGTGACAGTAACAACTTTCATAGAAGAACAGAAATGACTTGTAGTGCTGATTGAATCAAAGTCGTACAAGACATATGTAAAGTGTATCATTGTCAATCAAAAAGATGTTTGAAATGAAATTAACAGAAGTAAAAGAAGAGTAACTTTGTATGATTCATGAACATGCTGAGATCGAATACTAAGAGATGAATTTCACATGAAGAAGAGCAAAAATTCTAAGATCATAAGCATTTTACAAGCATTCAAACGTCGCATGCACTTTATACTGTGAATCTATTCAAGCACATCTTTTGAGATCTCATCAGATAATTTAGATTATTATGTGAAGATTCTGAAGCACTCTGATGAATGAAAGAATGAACACATTTTAAAGTTAAGTAATTCAGAGAAAGTGTTATCATGAGACAAATTGATGTTCAATGCATTAAAATGTAAGCATGATGTACAGATGAACGATGAACTGCAGAAAATCACAAGAAAATTTGATAGACTTCTCATTCTTCTTATGATTCAACATTTATCATCAATGAATTGATTCAACGCTCTCTGCATGAAGCTATCTTCTCATGAGATGCAAGATGTAAACTGTTCAATCATTGAGAAGTATAAAGAGATGCACGCAAAACTTGAGAGTAAGACTGCAAGAAGTGTAAAAGAAAAACTGCAAGTACATGTCAATGACTGAGTATCAGATGACAAGAAGAAATCAATGTCTGTGTTTTTTTTCTTCAACTTTGTTCAGATTTCATGATAGATGAGACTATGTATTACATTCTCATATCTTGTTAAATTGAAGACAAAGCATGATTTAATGTTTATCTGAACTGAACTTGTTCATAATAAATGATTAACAGTTGTTGATAATTGTTTCTACAATGATAATATCAAGAAACTGTACAAATCAAGCAGCAAGTTACAGTAAATCATGAAGATATTGAACAAATTTATAGTCATTGAAGATGATCAGAGAAAGAGAATTTTGATAATGTTTTTTTCTTTGATCATAGCGAAGATCATCTGATTGATGCATCTACTTAAATTCTCTCAATCATAATTTTCATGTTTTGCATCATGCATGATGTTTTCAACTCATTGAATGTTGAATATATCTGTCTCTTTACTAACAACAAGCTAGTATCTTATTAAAATTCATGAAATGAATGTTGCATTCTTTCATAGTGATTTAAGTCTTGAAAATCAACAAAGTTTGATCAATAATTTTCAAGACATGAAAGAGAATAATTCTGATTTCAATATTCTGATTGAAACTACTGAAGTTTTAGAAACAAATTACATTCTTCATCATGCATTTCAAGTGATATTGATGAAGCTCAACTATATGATCTGAATGAAACAGCAGACTTTTTTTCAAATCAATAAATATGATCAAATTGCAAAGAAGACGTAAGCATATTGATTTTATACTTTGAAACTCGATGTTGAAAGACTTATTAAAGATTGTCAAATGCAACGTCAGATTTTTCAAAATGATACATATGATGATAGTAGAATGAAAGAAATGAGTGATGAGAAGATGAGAAAGAATAATCAGATAGTAAAGACTGTGTGAGAGACTTTAGTTTAATGCTTTTGCTTCATAGTTTGTTAACTGTTATCAACAAGTCGTTGTTAATTATTTCAGTCAAAAGAAGTAATTGTTAACAGCAGAAGCATAAACATGATGACATAAGTAATAAGATGCTGTGTTTTGAAAATATTGAAAATGCGAGAAAAATAACATCATGTGTATATTTTCACTGTCATAGAAATATGACAATTTATCATTTTTTATTCTGATTATTCAGATGATTTATCTTGTCAGATAATAATTTATCATTTCTTACTCTGTTTTTACATTAATAATGTGTTTTCTAGATATTCTAAAGATCACTAAAATCAAACTTATGCAAGACTTACAACGCAACTGTAACACAACTAAAGCTACATCTTTTTATATTCATCAAATTATTATCATCAAGTCTTTCAACTATTAACACAGCTTTCATGATCATACTTTGTAATCATCAATATAAATGAAGAAGTCTTGCTGTTCGCGAAAAAAGTTTAGTCTTTAAGCTAAGTCGCGCTTAGAAATCTGTATATATATCATCTTGTTTACTAGTCTCAATCTTTTCATTCTCACTTCAATCATATAAAAAGTTTTCTGCTAAATCTGTCTTGAAACTTTTTGAATTTGATTCAACATTCAAAAATAATCACATGATAGTATTCTGTATTCTACGTCAAGCTTAATTTAAAGTTCTTGCTTTCGCTCTGATTAATAGTGAAGTCTCTGCTTATGTCTTTATGAATAAATTCTTCACGCAACAACATCATCTTCTTTTACATCAATTAATTCATTCTTGCAGACTTCAAGAATTTGATAATCAAGTCACTTTAATTGATGACATTATTCATGTCATTGAAATCACAATGATTCTTGATGAACACATTAAAAGACTATTCTTCTATGTCATTGAATTAAATCAATATCTCATCATCATGAGTTTATCATGACTTCATCATCACGTCATTGATGTCAATTTTGAGCACAATATTCTCATTTTATTTTTCTTCTTCTGTCTTAATCATTGTTGTTCATTTTTCGTCAAGATTTATGATTTTAATCAACAAGAAGAAAATTTCTCATTCAAAGTTAACAAAGTAGCTTTCTTTCAGTCTCGCTCTCAATTCACTCACAAGAAGCAACTCAGTTCACGAATCATTCACAAGAAGTAATTCAGTCTACAGATCACTCACAAGAAGTAATTCAGCATTCAGTTCGTTTGCAAGAAGTAATTCAATTTCTCATTCATTTGCAAGAAGCAATTTAGTTTCTCATTCATTCAAAAAAAGTAACTCAGTTTTCAATTCACTCATAAGAAGCAATTCAGTTCTTAATTCGCTTGCAAGAAGTAACTCAGTTTTTCATCTGCTCACAAGAAGCAATATAATTCTTCGTTTGCTCATGAAAAGTTAACTAATACTCAGCTCGTTCATAAGAAACAAATCTCGTTCAATCTTGTTTCTCATCTGAAACAAGAAACTTCTAGTTGTATTCTTCAAGTCATTCAAAAAGAATACTCATCAAAAATCAAGTGTCAAAATTCTTCTTTCTTTAGAACTTCTGTTGTTTTTCAAGCAAATCAATTCGATCAATCTTCTATACAACTTGACATAATTGAGTTGAGAGTTCGAAGCTTTGATCATGCTGCTCATGTCAAAGACATTGAAATGTTTAGCATCATTCTAAAGAAAATTGATGTCTTCTTGAATCTTGAGTTAATCTCATCTTCTAGTCTAGACTCTGATGAGTCAAAATCGCATCATGCAACTTTGACTATCTGTTCAAAGAACAGTTCAACTCTTGCTCAGTTCTCATCTCATTTTCAAGACAGTATGTATGATAAGAATCATCATTTGAATTTTCATCAAATGAAAAAGAAATTTCATTTGATTACATTCACGACACAAGAAAATCTTGAAGTTTATTGATAAAGTAAGAATGTTGATTCAGTCACAATTTTATCATTCAGATATTTCAAGTTTCTAGATGTTTTCTTCAAGAAGAATGTTGATATCTTGTCTTTGCATTGAACTCATGATCATGTCATACATCTTAAGAAAGATGCTCAATCTTCAGTCTTTGCTTTATACAACATGAGTCGTGATGAAATTCTAGAACATTGTCGTTATCTGAATGAGAATCTGAGCAAAGATTTCATTCAAGTCAGTCACTTTCAGATGATTGTCTCTGTTCTCTTTGTCAAGAAATTCGAAGAAGAACTTTGCTTCTGCGTGAACTATCAAGATCTGAACGCTATCACAGTCAAGAATCAATATTCTCTGTCTCTGATCTCAGAAACGCTGAATCATCTAAGTCGAGCTAAAATTTTTATCAAGCTGAATATCATCTCTGCGTTCAATCGACTTCAAATCAAAGAAAAAGATGAAGCTCTCATCGTTTTTTGCACTTGATTTAAATTATTCAAGTATCTAGTCATGCTCTTCAATTTATGTAATGAGTTTGTCTCATTTCAGAAGTACATCAACAATATTCTTTGTAAACATCTAAATAAGTTTTATACAGTTTATTTGAATGATATCTTGATCTATTTTGACAATGAACTTGAGCATGAAATTCATGTCAAGCTCATTTTGCAAAAGCTGCAAGAAGTAAATCTTCAGATGAATATAATCAAATACAAGTTTCACGTCATTCAAGTCTTGTATCTAGAATTAATAATCATCATTGAAGAGATCAAGATGAATTTTTCTAAGATAAACATCATTGTCAATTGACTCATCTTGATCAACATTAAAGACATTTAAAGTTTTTTAGATTTCGCGAACTTTTATAGAAGATTCATTTATGACTATAGTAGAATAGTTATCTCGCTCACTCATCTCATCAGACAAGATGTACTCTTTATCTGATTTCAGAAATGTCAGATTGCATTCAACATTCTTAAGAAAGTCTTCACTTTCAAGATTATTCTTCATCACTATAATTCAGATCACAAGATTGTAATAGAAATCAATGCTTTGAACTATATGTTCAAAGACATTCTTTCTCAATATAATGAGAATGAGATTCTTCATTCAATCACTTACTTTTCGAAGAAGCATAATTCAATCGAGTGTAACTACAAGATTTACAATAAAGAACTCATGATCATTGTTTGCACTTTCGAGAAATGATGATCAGAGCTCGAAGACTTTATTTATTTTGTCAAGATGATCACGAATCACAAAAATCTTGAGTATTTCATGTCAACTAAGCAGTTGAGTTGTCATCAAGCTCATTGAAGTGAGTTTCTGTCTAAATTCAACTATCACATCGCTTATCATTTTGACAAGATTAATGATAAGTTGAATGCTCTGACACGTCGTTCAGAAGATCTTTTTAAAAAGAAAGATACATTCGATTCTTGACATCAATATCAACATCAGACAATTCTGAAAACTCATGTTTTAGATCTCAATATTGTTGAGAATCTCATCTTCAATATTTTCAACATTAAAGTCATGAAGCTTCAGTCACAAATCATCACTTTAAATTCAATTCAGTTACATTTGTTTTTAATTATTTCAGCACTTTTGCAAATTCTAGTTCTCATGAATCTAGAAATCAAAGAATTCAACATTGAAAATGTTGAGTCTCAGCTAAATCAAGACACTCTGAATCTTGATGAAGATTTTGCTGACATCTTCACTCAAACATTGTGAAAGTAAGTCAAAATCAATGACAAATTCGCAGCTCAGATAATTGAAACACTTCATAATGAAATACAACATCACAACAAGATTTCTTTAGTTGAGTGTGAAAAACATGAGAATCATCTGTATTTTCAAGAAAGAAAGTATGTGCTCAACTTAGATAAACTACGTCTTCGTATCATTCAACTCATTCATGATAATATTATTAATGATCACTCAGAAAAAGCAAAAAGCTATGAACTAATTAGTCAAGTTTACTGATGATTGAACATTTATAAGTATGTTCAACGCTTCATACAAAACTGTCACGTGTGCACATGTTTCAAGCTCTTTAAACAACAAACTCAAGAATGATTGCATTCTCTTTCAATTCTTGAACGTCGTTAACATGATATCTTCATAAACTATGTAGATTTTTTATCGCTCAGTATCTTCATGAATATCACATATAAATATGTTCTAGTCTTCGTTGATCATCTTATCAAAATGAAACATTTAGTTCTCATCACTTTTATGAAAGTTGAAGAAGTTATCAACTGCTTTTATGCTCATGTTTGAAAACATCATGATTTACTTGAGTTCTTCATGTCTGATCGAGACACACAATTCATCTTCAATGTCTGAAAGCATGTGTGTAAAATGCTGAAGATAAATGTTAAGTTATCAACAACATATCATTCTGAGATCAATGATCAAATCGAAAGAATCAATGCTGTCATGAAGCATTATCTTCAAGTCTTCGTCAACTACATGCAGAATGACTGAACTAAGTGACTTTCTGAAGTTGAATTCATCATCAATAATGCATCATCATTAATCACTTTAACATCATTCTTCTTGATCAATTCGAGTCAGAATTCACATTTAAATTTCAAGTCTTTTGAGTCTCTGCTTGAGAATCTTACATCTCAAGCTTGAAACAAGTTAATCAATGTCAAAAAGTTCATCAAGAAAATAAAGAAATTAACTGAGCATTTATGTGATGAAATGCTTATAACTCAGATCATCTACGAATTCAATGTCAATCTCTCTCATCGTTTTTGTTCTAAATACTTCGTTGAAGATGAAGTCTGACTGAATGCTTGCAATCTCAGCATCACTTATCTCATTGTCAAGTTAAATGATCATAATGTTGATCTTTTCAAGATTAAGCGTGTCTTCAAGTATAATTCTCTGATCATTGAGTTAAATCTTTCAACATTCATGAAGATTCATTCAATCTTTCATGTCATTCTTCTGAATCATATTGCAAGTGATTTTCTCTTGAATCAACATCAGAAATCTTAAGAACTAATTATTGTTGAAAATGACGAAAGATTCTGATATGTAAACAGCATACTAAACTTCAAGCATGATAGATGTTATAATTTATCTTTGCTCAAGTATTACATTGATTGAGAAGATCACTTTTCTACTTGAAAGTCTTTTCATCTTCTGAATAATTGTGAGCAAGCGCTTGATGAATATCATCTCGTCAATTCTGTCATCGAAGAATCACATGTACTGTCATGTGTGATATCTCAATGTTAATGTTAAGAACTTTAAGTTCAATCTTCATCATTTCAATTCAGCTCAGATCTGACTCAGATCTTGTTTAAATTTGATTCAAATGTGATTCAGATGTATTTTAATCTTGTTGTGCATCATCACATTAAAATGCATCTCATCTCATTTTGTTTCTTTCTTGTTCAAGTCTGATTCAGATCTTGTCTAGATTTGACTCAGATATCTCATTTAAATCTGACTCAGATGTGATTCAAATGTGTTTCAATTCTCTGTGCATCATCATGTTAAAATGCATTTCATCTCGTCTCATTTCATCTTGCTCTTCAGACATCTTGCTCAGATCTGATTCAGATGTGACTCAGATCTATTCTAGTTTCATCTGTGTTTTATTACATTAAAATGCGTTCACATCAATTCTCATTTCGTTTCAATCTTCATCTTCAATTCTTTCTTATTTTATCTTGTTTCTTTTTATCATTTTGCAGAAGTTCAGTCTTGAAGAGAGAAGTTACTGTCATGATGTCAGATCATCAATTCAATTTAGAACATAAATCATTGATATTTTAAATAATTTCAATTCATTGAATCTGTTTTGCAGTTCAATGAATCAAGTCATCAATTTAGTCATCATCATTTTAATTTAATCTCAGCAATTCTGTTTTGATCATCTTAATCATTTTGCAATCTTAAGTCAATAGAATTACTGTTTAGTCTTGATTCTGCTCGATTCATGTATATAGAAGTTGAGTTCTCATTCTTTTCTTTTGCTTTTTGTCTTTCATCTTGTACATTATCTGATGTATTGTCTTGTATTTAAATTTTATCAAGTAATAATAATATCAATCTTCTATATTGATAGTATCTTTAGTTTAGCTCAGTCTCTGACAATATATTGAACAGCTATAAAGCTAGAAGTTTCAAATGAAATGATTTAAAGCTTCAGAAATAATCTTAAAATCTTTAAGTTTCAATGATATCAAACAAAAAATCTTTTATATATAAAATAAGCTTCGATTTAAATAAAATTGAAATCTATGTTACTCATTTTCAATTCTTTTTTCAACGCTTTGATATTCATATCAAATATATAATCATTAACATTATGCTTGAAATGCTGTCTTGAAAATCGATCACAATGACTTTTAGTTACTGCATAATGCAGAAACTCATTAAAAGTATCTTCAAAATGAAATAATATTTTCTTGAAATGTTTTTTGACTCAGATTTTCAGCACATTGAAACTGAGTTCAATGAAATTAAAGTTTGAAGAATATAATAATAAATATCATATTTTACATTCATGTAAAATAATGAGTTTCTTGATACAAGCATTACAATGTATGCTGATGTTATTCATGATGATGACACTTTTCAAGATCGAAAAGAAACTGCATAAAGATAGCAATTCATCTGCTAGTCATTAAAAGAAAATCTCATCATTGAATTAATCTTCATAAATATCAATACAGAATAAATAGTCATTTATAATGTAAGTTGAAAAAACACTTCAGCAATGCTTTCTCTTTCTAGAGACTTGATAGTGAGCTGATTCATCAATTGATGCGTAGACTTGATGATGTTATCTCATAGTCTTGTTGAAGAAAGTCTCGTCAATGAAGACAAGCTGCTCAGTCATCAGCTGCAACAGATTGACAACTCAGTTCAAATGAAGCTCATTGTTCTGTCTGATGCTCACACGCTGTCTCTTTTTATTGCTTCAGCGTCTTCTCTTCAGAATTCTCGATATCATGAATTGATGCACGTTTAATTCTCACTCTTTTCATAGAAATCACATCATTTCTTTTTGCATGATTTATGACTGTTGCTTCAGATATGTAATTAAAACATTTTCAGCTGCTGAAAAGATCTTTCGAAGAGCACTCTTCGAACGAAACTGAGATTTAAAGAGAAAGTCATACATGAAGAGATTCTCTTGCATAGTATAAACGATGTTACGATGACAGTGAATCTCTTCGACGATGACGAAGAGAATTCAATGTAAAAGCAGAAGACGTACTAGTATCTTCGAGCGAAGGGTCGAAGTCAGTTGACCTGTCATAGTTAAAAGAATGTCAGCTGTGAAAGATTTGAACAGCTTTAAATTTATCGGTTTGATTTATCTATTGATTTATTCAATAGAGCGTTGAGATTTGAGAATGTCAAGAATGTCTGAATTCAATAGTAAATTTGGGGGGGCGCGACAATTGCGATGCCAAGGAATTCATAGCTTTCTGCATACGCTAAAAACTCAACTGGGCACCTAAATCCCGATAAATCCGCTGTCTTCAGCCTTAGATGAATATCATTCAGCCGCACAATAGCAGCAATCCAGTCGGTAGTTTCTATCCCCTCGTTCTCAAAGTCGGCCTCTGCAAATTCCTACCCGGCTGGTCGTACGACGAGAAGAAAACCAGGACTTTCCGTCATGCCGGGTAAAGATTTATGCCTACTATCCCTTGATGACGATGGAGTGCGTGCGCTGTCGTCACTCGCAATCCTCAGACGACTAACGGAGACCATCAACCCGGATGCGCCGCCGAAGCCATGCGAGTATTTCAACATGATTGGAGGAACGAGTACCGGTGGATTGATCGCTATCATGCTGGGTCGTCTTGAGATGAATATAGATGAATGTATCGATGCTTACGTCGCATTGTTTGATCGAGTTTTTCGAAAGAAGCGGCATCGTGTCACAATAAGCGGAAACGTGCAGGGGAGGTTCGATATGGAGGAGTTGGAACGGTCAATTCGAGAAATCGTAAAACGAAAGAACCAAGCAGGCGAAAATGCCCTCCTCAAAGGATCCGAGAAGCAGCAGTGCAAAGTGTTAGTTCTTCGAAATTTACGTCCATCATTATAATCCTGGTGATGCTAACGACCTCTAGGTTTGTATGCGCCCTGAGCAAAGAGACTGCCGACACAGTCCTTTTCACATCGTATCCCTCTCGAGGATCATCGGATATGTACAATAAAACACGAATTTGGGAGGCAGCTTGAGCTACATCGGCTGCATCGTCCTTTTTTGATCCAATCACAATCGGTCAGTCCGAAGAAGAGTTCGTCGATAAGGCTGTAGGGACCATTAATCCTGCCGCGCAGCTTTGGAACGAGGCCAAAAGTATATGGTCCGACGAAGCGCTTGAAGGAAACATCAAATGCCTGGTGTCCATCGGCACCGGAGTTCCAAGCTTGACTAGCTATGGATCAAGCCTCCTTGAGATTGGAAAGACATTGCAACAGAGACGGAACAAACAGCAGAGGTTTTTCATCAAACACACTCAGATCTCGACGATGGGAATCGATACTTTCGCTTCAACGTTTCCCATGGGCTTAAGAGTATTGGGCTCGAAGATGCAACACAGAAGAACAAGATCATGGCCGCCACAACTCGTTATGCGGCTTCGGAAAGTGTGATGAAACAATGGAAGCTTTGTGGAAACAAACTCTCAACACGAGAATGTGCGTCAAGGTTTGCCTGATAACTTTCGCTTTATTTAACTCTCTGAATAGACACTGGACCATACAAAGTGTCATTCAGTTTGAAAGGCTTACCGCGTGCACCCAAATTCGTAGCTCGCGACCAGGAAATGTATGGCCTTGAGGGAAACCTTCTTCCCAAGCCAACTCGTGAGACTCGCCGGAAGGTGTTCGTCTTAACGGACTTGGTGGCTCCGGCAAGACCCAGCTAGCAATCGAGTTCGCTCAACGATCCCAGAAGATTTTCAGTTCCATCTTTTGGCTCAACGGCGACAGTAGAGAAAGCGTGTGTCAAAGTCTTGCTCAGATTGCTCGAAAATTGCCGAAAGATCGGATTCCGAATTGGTGTAGGAAATTCTTCAGAGCATCCCCTGAGGAGCTAGACGAAATCATTAGCAATGTTCTTCATTGGGTTGATCAGAACGGAAACAATCGATGGCTTTTCCTCTTCGACAACGTTGACCGTGACCATTCCCTTGAAGCAGACGATCCTCAATCATTTGCCGTGGAGGATTTTTTTCCAGAAGTCAATCACGGCTCTAGTTCGCTTACGGCAGCTTCGGCAACACGGGCAGGATAGGCAACTTGGGAGGATGAGCAATCTGCAAGGAGTGGAAGTATTACAATGCAGAATAGGACGATCACTTGAAGGTAATGAAAATAGTCTAATGACCTTATTTCAATGCGCTAAGCACTATAGGCATTGAGAGAATCGTCGACCTAGTGGGTGGACTTCCACTTGCACTTGCTTATGCAAGCTCTTATATTCACGGAACGACTATAAGCGTGGATGACTATATCCGATTCTATTAAGAGACATGGGAGAAGCTTTTCAACAATAAGACAACGTAATTAAAGGATTATCCTCGCAGCATTTTATCCACTTACACCATTTCCTATGAGTATGTTCAACGCAATGACGCTAGCGCCGCAAAATTGCTTAATTTATTTGCATATCTTGATCATTCAGATCTTGGTACTCTTTATTAACGTCGGTACTTGACGAGAGCATTGTTCCAAAAGAGACATTGCCCATCTGGTTTTCACATGAAATAAAGACAGAACTTGATTTTACACAGAAGATTCGAATGCTGCTGGATTACTCCTTGATAGAAACACGGTATGACATCTCATCATATGCGATTCATCCAATTATGCAAAGGGATATCCACTTAAAAAAGGAAGGGATGCTCTCAAACAAAGTAATAAGGTTCTAGTCGCTGAACAGTTGAGTGGAACTCACGCAATATCTCTATCATTGGCTTTTCAAAACCTAGCCTTCCGGCTTCTAAAATACCACGATTTATCACGTCTTTTCCCGGAGCTGTGAGGCGTCTTCAAGAAGGTCTTAGCTAACGACGGGCACAAGGACGGGCAAGAGGATAGAGACGACGAGGATGGAGACGACGAGGATGAAGAGGAGAACGAGACGTGGGACGGGAATACAGCAAGAGATAGAAATATAGCCATAGCCTGCCGATTTCCTCAAAGGACAAAGGAAAAACTAAAGGACATGGAGGTATTCTTGACCAAAGTCAAGAAATATATAACCGTGAGTACCTGCTACGTGAAAGCTTTATGTTTCATTGACTGATTAAATGGGAACAAGGTGGACTCGGTCGAACCGCAGAACCATTAACCCCGAAAGTGCCAGCGCTGGTCAAGGTCACGATCTACCACCGCAATTTGCTGGAACCGGGCAGAGCACTACGCAATCACAGGGCGAGTTTTAGAGTACCAAACGCCAACGCCAGCATGCATGACCAGCTGGCTGCGATCGACACTCAGGCAGATCAAAAAGCTTTGGGGGCTCAGCGCAATCAAAGACCACACGGCCAAAAAGACTTACTGGTTGAACCAGGAACGCAACAATCAAATCCACCATTGGCCCCTGAACAGGATCTACTCCCAAACCTTGCAACATCTTCGAGATTTGCTAAAGCCTTAAGGCCGTAACTTAGCAATCTTCCACTTCAAATGACCATAACAGCAGCCGATGAGATCAGCACGGCAGCCAGCATACCTGTTGCCCAGCTACCTATTGCGCCTACCCCGTGGAACTATCAGGCTGAATCGTTTCAGCCGGGGAATAGTGCATTGCAGAATTCACAATTTGAACACAACGGCCATACCATCTATAACCAGCGTGAAATATTTGTGGCAGCTGCAGAAAGACAAGATGAAGGGCATTACAACGAAGGCCAAAGTCAACATCATATCAATGGTAAGTTGACTGTTCGTAAACTGGCGCACCAGACTAACCAGTTGCATCAGACAATAATATATCCAATAATGTTTTGTCGGCCGATAATTTTCTGATAGAAGATTATGAAAACATTGGATACCTTCTCGATGAATTTATCAGCAATACATCAGAACCTCCAGCCTCTTCAGTGCTTTAACCCCTATGTCTCCATCAAAACCTAATGCAAAGCGCACGCCAGTTACTTGAGAACGATTGATCAACACAATTGGCGACCTCCAGACCCTCGCCACTTCTCAGCTCATATGATGTTCCATCGAACGTCTGCAGGCCGTTTGAGGAGTTTGTTTTTCCTAGTGAAACATACGTGATCGCAAGGTGTCGCGCGTTTGGTGGTAAGAGCGGCACATTGTTTGGGTTCGCGCATCGAGTGTACACTATGGGTCTTGAATCAAGCAAATACACCTTCTCCACATCAACTCCCATTTGTTGTGCGGCGCCCCTCTTTCCCCCGTTCCTGAGCTTTGTATCAGTAACAGTTCCAGTTGTGAGAACTAAGTGTTCAGACCTTAAAATATTCTTGGATGTTGAAAGACTCAGCTACGTGTGGAAGGGTTGTCATAGGTCATGATAACAGATTGGTGAGGAGCTCTGGCCGATCTTTCGCACGATTGGCCGATTCCCTATCCACCGCAAGGAACTTTCTTCTAGACTTTTGCCTAAATTAGTTAGTCCTAACCTTTATATTTTATATTGAGGATGGAGGGGCTCAGCCCTACCATCACAACTACTGTTCTTCTCGCAACGCCACTACTACTACTACTACTATGTCCTTATCAAGTCAGTTACACTTGTTTCGCGGACCGTCACAATCCTATTTTTGCTGACGAGCATACCGTTATACAGTTTCGTCACGGCCAAGTTGATCTCTGGGGCAATGGACAAGCTCGTCAGCTTCATGGTTCAATTGTACCGTTGGTGAAATTTCGAGAGACCTATGAGGGGCTCTACGTGTACACTTCTTCACTTGCCCTAGGCATTCCATATTCTGGGCTCCTCATGGCTATTAAGGAACCGTTGTCTCTAGATCATCGGCTGAGGACTGTTGATGACCTTGCTAAAGCTTTACAAAGCGCAAGTTCTCACTCAACAATCATCTGCCAATACATCTCTTTCTCACATAAAGTTAATTGTTGATTGTTTTGAGTTCCAAATACCAGATCTGAGACGTCACATCATAACATGTATCTTGAAAATTGAACAGCAGGATGCTCATATTTCAAAGCTTCCCATTGTTCTGACCCACATGGATATGACGTCGTTCAAATACCTTGTTGATGCAGCTTCCGGACAAGTCACTGCGATCCTTGATTGGGATGGCGCTGAATATCTCCCTGTAGGCCGCAATTTTCACTTTGTTGAACATCTGTTTAGATACATGACGAGAGACGGTTGGGAGGACAGTGAAGATCGCGAGGTACTTGAGTCGTTTTTTCATCAAAGAGTCTGTCAACATCTGGTCTCCCAAGGGTTTGATGGGAGTGATTCCACAGCACTCGAACGCGAGAAGACATTAGGAACCCTCATTTATTATGTGCCCAAGCTTCTTGAGTGGAAGGAGGGACGCGCTGAAGGATATCTGCAGCATTTCTTTTCTTGGGAGAGAGATGACCAGAACTGGAGTCCTGCACGCATTTAGCACCCTAGATGTTACTGCACCTTCGTCCGATCTCGGCTGTTCAACAATCAACGCTTTCTCGCCTCGATGACCTTTTGGCCTGCAGCCTTGTTGAAACGGGAGTTATGCTCGGACCTATCGAGGTCACATGACGCACTGTATTTAACCGAAGCTTCGCACCTCCATAGAACTTCACCCAAACACACATTCTACATATGCAGCAAAACCTTCTAGTTCAGTCATATTTCAACAAGCCTTACCGAGGATGAGCCTCACTAGGATCATCAGGTGATGGCCTTGTCATCTTCTAACCCACCTCACCCTTTCGCGCCACCAGGTGCGAAGAAGTCTTCCGGTAGAGATTACCTAGGAGGGCCAGGATGACCAGGTAGCGAAGGCACGCGGGCATCATCTCACCGCCCTCAATAAAAGGCCATGTCCGTGCCTCCTCCTTTGGGAACCCAGTGGGGCGGTGGGTCCAGAAATGGAGTCTGGGGGAGCCGGAAATGGAGCGGGGGTTCAAAATGAGACTCGGGGGGGTTGCCCAGAAACGAAGCAAAGAGAGGGGGGGTCCCAGAAAAGAAACAGTCGGGAGCCAGAGGTGAAGCACGGGGTTCAAAGATGCATTGATGTTCTTCTCGAACATAAACACTTCATCTCGCTCAGTTCAAGATAAGGATAATCCGTCCCATCATTTACACTTTATCCCGTCCCGAGTCTTCTGCGCCCGGAAACATACAGTATGCCTCACGCAGCAAAAGCAACAGACACAACAGTTTACAAGAAAGGAAATGCGAAACTTGATGAAAAAGGCAGATCAACTGGCGCGATTATGTCATGTGGACCTTGCGTTGATAATTCGCAAGAATGGAAGGTATTAATTATACTTATCGATCGTCGGACCACGAAACAATGGCCTCCCACCATATGTAACAGATATTGCATGTGTGACCCCATTACTTTGATCTAAAACCGGCTTGAGCTTAGAAAGCATCGGTATCCTTTGTCTATATCAATCTGGATATCCAGAGACTGTGAGCACGTCTCCCCGTAAAAGACCGCAAAAGTCGGAGACAATCCCCCGTTGACACCAAGCCAAGAACGATAGGTTACGCCCATTAGATCCTCCTGCGGTGCCTTTCACTATAGATCTGCCTTTTCCAAGGTCAAGAAATCCAATACAACTCCGACTGATTCCAAGATCTCGTGACGACTTTCAAGTGTCGAGGATATTTCCCTTCCCACATCGCGATTTACGGGATACCAAATCGCCCTTCTGTTTGCCGATACAAACGGGTGGACGAGTACCGGAACAACAGTCTCTAGCTTCTCAGCAAGTGCTCTACCCGCTTTTCCATGTATCCTAGTGCAGGAAGATTAGTCGTAATTCGAATCGCCAGCTGTAAACCAGTCATCAGGTTCGCGATTCGAAGTATTCCAAGGTTTACCTTGACGCTCACCACCAACCACGAGGAGCGTAGAGGTTCATCCATCTCCCACCACCTCACTCGCATCCTGTGCCGGTTTGTTTAAATGCGTCAAGTGACCACCGTCGGCGAGCTATGTACATATCATCACCAGAATCCGAAAATGGAGTTTGACTCCACTTCTTTGCTTTGAGAGTGTCGACATCATAACGTTCTTTCTAACATCGCGTACCTTAGAACAACCGCTAAACGTCCCTTTCTTTTCCCGTGTTGTTCAACCCAACAGCGACAAATTCGACCGTTTGAAAGTCTTCTTCGCTGTAATCAAGACCAATGATATATTCAAGAAATCAAAGACAACGACCGAAGCCGCTTATCACTCACTCACTCACCAGGATAGCGCGTCAACAGTCGAACTGATATACTAAATCGAAGTTATTCATGACATTTGGGAGTCACGAAGGAAGACCGCAAATGGGTGATGGTGGTTTATGGGAAGGAAGAATCGATTTGCTAAAGTGGGGGGGCCTGTAATAAGGCTAGTCCTGCGAGTATGCCTTCATAAGACCAAAATCTCAAGCGAAAAGACTGGCTCGCCGACAGGGCATGTTTACTTGATCAAACTGGCGAAGCTTAATGCCCAATATTATTGGTTACCGTAAAGGGATAAGATGAGGATATCGTTAAATTATCGACACGAAATTATATACCTTAGGTTCTCCCGGGTGGAAATCTTGGGAGAAAGTCATCCTAATGCTCCTCCAATACTATTTGCCAAGTTATGTTTACTTGATGGCGATACAAAAACTGCCACTGCCACGCATTGTGCTCATCATATCGGGGTGCCCTGTACCTTCAAGGGATGCGCCTCGGTGTTGAATACGAAATGATTCGTGCCCTGGTTCTCTACTTGCCACACGGCGTCCTGTGATGTGGTTAGCACGGCCGTCTACATTGTTTGTTGCAGAAAGACAGGGAGCCACTCACAGCTGCATGGATCAGGTACGAGTACTTCATGACCTCGGCGAAGAAGAAACTTTCTTGCACGTTCTGGAAGCCCCCGCCGCCGGGGGTGTTGACGTCGTTGATGGAACTGAAGCCGGACCCTACTCTCGTGGTTGCGTTGATAGCGACAAAGGCGTCCCAGGACCAGTCTCTGTACATTTGGTCGCCCGTAGCCCTATTGATTATTAGCAGCCCATCCCGTAGTCGGCGCGAGAGCGAGCAAGGCATACCTGTATGCGTAATAGAAACTCTCAAGGACTTCCGGACGCAGAACGTAGTTGGGGTTGGTGATGTAAAAACCCGACTTCTCGTAGAACGCGGTCTGAGCAGGGTCAATGGTTGAGGAGTTCCAGCTCCAGCTGTCGGGACCGATCCCGGTAGCGGTGCTGGCGTAGGTGTCGTGGCAGCCGTTTACGAGCGCAAGACCAAAATCAATGTACTTTTGTTGCTTGAGAACTTGACCGCCAAGGATAAAATTCCCACCATCAAAACAAGTCAAGTGCTGGGAAGCGTTTACGAAGGTGTGGTTCTCGAATGAGGCCAAAAAGGTCAGATCTGGTCGAGAGGAGGGATGCGAAGTCAAGTACTCCATCGTCGAATCTGCTGCCGCGACCCAGCGGTCTCGGTAATTGGCGTACTTGTCCGAGTTGTAGACAAACATCTTGATGAGATATTCGTAAAAACTGTCATCACCGCCGTTCCAACCTCCATTGGCATCCAAGAACATGCCAGATTGGATGTCAAGGTTGGTACCCACCAACCCTGGAAAGGGCTCTGAGCTTGCTGGTTTAGGGTTCAGTAGGTTAGATTCCGCCTTTTGAGCTAAATTTCCGTACTCAGGGTCTCCGGTCAAGTCCGAGAGATGCTGCCATTCCAATACGAGAGTGCCAACCGTAGCAAGGCCGTTGGTACTTCCACCGTCGGTGGTTTGAGAGTCAATGATGAGTCCATTGGAAGGAATGCCCGACTGGGTATTGAAAGAGTATTTGAGAGTATCCCCTAGAGTCTTGGCTTGCTTAAGGAGGTCATCCACTTGAGTCTTGTCCTGAGCCAAATTTGGCAAGGGTCCACTGAGAAGATCGTAGCCAGCCAACATACCACCAAGGTATCTGATGGTAGTTTCAAAAAGACTGACTGTGGTGCTGGTCTTTGTGAAATCAACGGTAGGAATATAAGCCAGGATTTGGTTGACGATTGGCTTGAGCTCCATAACGACTGCCGTACTGTCCTACGTTTAGATAATGAAACTTTAGAAGCATTGATGAAAAATACCTTAATGCGTCTACAGCGGTTGCGCCCCAGTTGTTTCTTGGGTTGTCACATGTGTTGGTGACGGGGAGTAGTCTACAACTCGGATTAGATGGAATGTAGTGTAAGAAACGGAGGTGTCACGCACTCATCTTGCCCTTTGCAATACTTGTAATATCCATCCCAAGCAAAGGTGAAAGCAGCCTTGACGGCGTCTGCTCTTTGTCGGTTCAAGCCATGGTCATTAGGGCGGCCGGATTGCGGGTCGCGGACTCTTAGATGTCCATCATACGGTACACCTGCGGCGGGGAAAGCAACAACTTGCGTGGCAGCTAGTGCCAGTGGAAGAATTGAATAATGCATGGTGCAAGCTCAGGTATGTACTTGAAGAATTTATATGAACAAAGCTACCGAAACTCGGCACTCTCCTTGGACTGATGAAGCGCTTGGAGAAGGAGCGAACGACATGTGGAGAAGTGGAGCTATATGTAGCCATCGAATAGCGGAGAACAGCGAAAAGGAGGTCAAAGGACGTCAGGTCAACAGACTCTCCTTCTATTGTAACACTGCAGGCATTCGGGTATTCAACACACTGGGAGCGACATTGCGAGATTCCTCTTTGGGCGGAAAAAGCATATTCGCTGGGTGCCTGACGGCTTGAATCCTTGGATTTGTCCATGTTCGACGTCGAACATGTCGTGATAGACGCGTTGTAGCATCGTGGAGTGGTGTTCTGTGTGCGGGTCATTTGGTTTGCTCCGCTGATGGTAACCTTAAGCTCTTTCCCGGCATAGTGACGTGCACTTCCCCGCAATTTTGGATTCTACATATGGAGTTGCTGTGAGCCGGGCGAGGTGGGTCAGTCATCTGTCGCCCACTCGTGATAGAGTAGCCGTAGGCGCCGCGAAGTCGAATCTCCGTCTTCTCCCCACTTCCGGAGCACTAGCCCAGAGTGTTCGGGAGGATCACAAGATAGACTTCCGCTAGAGCAGGTACAGTACACCGACTGCAGTGGCTCCTGCACAGAGGAGAAGCTAGAGCACATATCCCGGTGGACCAGAGCTGCAGCATCTAAGGGGGCAGAAAAGAGCGGATGTTGTGCATCGGGCAACGGGAGCAGAGGTGGAAGGTTGCGGCGGTAGCGGACGGCTTAGCGCGATACTAAAGGCTCGTCAAGATCTCCCCTCCACAAATCATCGTCTTTTTCTCTCTGTTGGAGAATCATCGGTCTTACGAGTAGTGGTCGCAACTGGATCAGGCTGGTTGGGATCCTCGCGACACTCTGGCAGGATCCTGCGCAATGTGTGCTACTTGGTTTCTCAAATGAGAGTCGTAAATGTAAGAAGTCCTGGATAGGCTACTTACTTTACAGTACTTACCCCCCGGACCAATGTCGAGTCCAAGCAAATGACAGAGTTCAGATGACCGGGGGATTATTACCTTGTGGTTTGTACGTTGGTCACACAGAGGAAAGTATCTCACAACTCTGCAAGAGTATCATATAACACCCCCCTCGACAATACTGTGCTGCTGCAGGCTGAAGCACGACGGAAGGTTGCTGAAGTCCCCACACGACGAACACGCTCACGCTGTGAATGGATGCGAACTATTGGGGTGACACCTTTCGGGTTGATGTGCGCCGAAAGAAAAAGCTTAATTGGACATCGAATCGCAATCCAGGAGATTCCTTCCCCTTTCTCTGGCGCCAGTCTACTCGTCAGCATGTTGGACATGGCTGTCTACATGATGCTACAGCCCCATAATATACGTGATACATTACTTTACAGTATACAAGATGAACGGACGGGATCACTGAGTTCGTGGACAGGGATGACGGCAGACCCAGCAGCGCGGTTGAGGGGTAAATTGGGTAGTCATTCGCCCTCGGTCATTCGCTACGCTAAGGGGGAGTATTGCAAATCATCTTTCGCATGTGAGGCATATACTGTATCATGTTGGAATGGTTGAGGCTCGAGCGTTACATGGATTTAGCCTCTAATCAAGGTGCTACTGCTGCGACGCGGCTTCCTTCAGCAGTTCCGCCCAAGGCTTGCTGTCCTCACAGAATGAATGCTGCAGCCGCTATGATCACGACGATTTCAGTGACTCCCGCGGGCATCTTACTGGCCGCACCGGTGAATTGAGCCGGATTTGCCGCAAGCGTCTTCGTGCTGCTGGCGGATGCCTTACCCACTGAGCTTGCACTGACACCTGCCGAAGCACCCAGTGGTGATGTGGAATTGCCGGATGGAAAGGGAGCAGCGTTGATGGGCCGAACACTCTGACTGGGTTTGGTGGATGCTGCCGTTTGGCCGGGGTTCATGGGTACTGGGACGATGATCATCGTTGACACAAGCGCAACACTCGATGATGATCCAGCGCTGACTGTAGATGCAAGACTGACCGAGGCAACTGGGGCCGTTCCACTGGCTGTAGACGTAAGACTGATCGCAGAGATCGAGGCAACTGGCGCCATTCCACTGACTGTCGAGGCAGAGCTTTGAGCTTTCGCCGTTTGGCTAGGGTTTAGCGGAATCGGAGAAATGGCTATTGTAACGACGGAGGCAGTGCTGGGTGAAGGCCCATTGCTCGTCGCAGCGACCGAGCCTTGAGCTTGAGAAGAAGCCGCCGTTGTCGCAGTGGAAGTGAGGGACGTGGTTTTTGTTCCTCTTGAGGGTTGAGTGATAACAGAGCTACTGGCTTGGACTGGGCTGTTACCTGACGTTGACGAGGATTGAGGCCCCACACTGGCAGGAGCGCTGGACGGACTTTGTGGCGGTACTGATACCCCGGAGTTTGTAGAGAGCGGCGCAGTGGTAGTTGGAGCGATACATTGTGTGCAGACGGTCGATACTGAGGTGCTAATCACTGTCGACACAGATAGAGTAGTCTGTACAATCACACTCCCGCTCGATGTCAACGTCTTTGTTACAGGGCATGTCGTCACGGTGGTATAGACGATATCGGTCGTTACAACCGCCTGCGTAGCAGCTGGCGCCGATGCGACGGGAGCGGCTGCGGAGCTGGAACTAGCCGACGAGGTTAATTTTGTCACAGGAGCCGATGCAGTACTCGAAGCTAAGGTCCCTGTCGGGGCTAGAGAAGAGGTAGGTGGAGCAATGCATCTCGTGCAGATTGTCGAAGTGCTAGTGCTGTAGATCGTCGAGACGGTTGAAGTCGTCTGAGTAACTGGCCGTCCACTCGAAGTCACGGTCTGGGTCACCGGGCAGGTTGTCAGTGTGGTGTACACGCTATTCATCATAGTTAGCATCAGTGGAAACAATAGAGTGTGGCAACCTACATTTCAGTCGTGACCACCGCCTGGGTTATGGATGAACCTTGTGGAGGACTAGCTTCTGAGCTTGAAGCGGCAACTGACGGAGGATTTCCCGAGGTACCTGGCGGAGAATTATTAGTGGACGGTAAGCTAGCTTCAGCACTTGAGTCGAACGAACCTGCTGATATAACCGTTCCATGACCATGGGTAGATGTCGTCACAGGGTAGATTGAAGTCGAGAGCCTAGCTGGGCAGCTCGTGACCTCTGGACCACAACTAGTGACAGTAATAACTTCCGTTGTATATACGACGCCTTCCGTGGGAGTCGGCTGGGAAGTAGAGTTGTTGCTGACAGGGTACGGTGCGTTGGACGAACTTCCAGGGCTAAGCGAGAAGCTAGCTGAAACACCAGTTGGAAGGGCAAAGATTGGGGCAGAACCACCGGTACCAATACTCTTGGTGAACGACGTGGTATTATGCGTGACACTGCTGCTGGGTCGCGTGAACGGTGCAGAGCCCGTCGGAATGAGCGGTGGAGTGGGACCCGGTGTTGTTGTCGAGTTCCATAACCCAGTACCGCTTGTGTGCGACGGCACGGACAGGGAGGCCGATGCAAAGGTTGGTATGTCGGTGCTTCCTGTGGACGACGAAGTCGATGAAGCTGAGGTACTGGACTGGCTAGACGAGGTTGACGTGGTAGATGTTACAGAAGAGGAGCCTGAGCTGCTAGACGAGGTTGACGTGGTAGATGTTACAGAAGAGGAGCCTGAGCTGCTAGACGAGATTGATGTAGTGGCCGTTGCAGAAGAGGAGGCTGAGGTGCTAGACGACGTGGACATCGAAGACGAGACAGAAGATGAAGAGGTAGGACTCGGCAAAGCTGACGTGATCGATGTCTGAACAGCGCAATTCGAGCTCATTAACTCGTCTTTGAGGACATCTACGTAAGGTCTTCCACCGATTGAGTTTGACTCCGACGACGTCGCCTCGAACACCATAAGACCACCAAAATTGTCCGGATAGTCGCACTGGAATTTACTGATCAATTGTGAAACTTCGCTTGGCTCAATATACATCTTCGCATCATACGTCATTGCTGGCGACGACGGTAGCCCGAGGTAGACTTTGGCATGAGGATTTCTTGACGAGCGGATAAAATCTACCCATTTCTTGAAACTGATATCGGTTGACGGACCTCCGAAGCTGCCGTAGGTATGGTCAAAGAAAGCTCGCGCGGAACACTCAGGAGTGTTGTAGAACTGGACAAAGACGAAATCGAAATAAGATTTCTCAATGGCGTCTGCTAAATGGACATCAGGTACGACACACTGTGGAGCGCTTGAAATGTAATAGGTCTTCTCTTCGAGGACGTAGAAACTCCGTAGCGTATTGATCACCGTCGCATAGCCTCGAGAGAGGGCTGGCGCGTTGGACACCTTGGAAAGCGAACTCTCGATATCAAAGTCAAATCCGTCAACAACTGCATCGCCAAAAGGCCGAGGGCCAGTGTAGGATGGGTCTTTAGGACCAAAGGCGTTCCATAAGAAGTTGGCAAATCTTATAGCTGAAGCATCATCTTTGATCTCCTGGTTTGTCGGGACGGCGCCCCCAAGGGAAAGGAGAATCTTCTTTCCAGCGTTTTGACAAGTTACGATATCGGGTCCTATGAGAGGGCAATCGGAGAGCAAAGGGCTACTCGAGCCATCTAGGTTCTTATATGTCGAGTTCCCGCATTGATTCGCAAAGTTTGTGCCAGGGTAACCTCCACCAGCCTGGTCAGGAAAGACATTTAGAAAACCGATCGGAATAATGTCAATGCTCGAGTCCTGGCAGTAATGAGCTAATCGCTGTTGGCCGTCTCCTTGACCCTATAATGTCAGATAAGCATTAGTCATACTCTCTTACATTCATGCAGCCTTTCGATGTTGACATACCCAGTACACCGCCATGTTTGTATTGAGAGAGGCATCAAATGCCGCAGCGCAGGATGAGAACGCTGCGGTGGCAATAGCCGCGATTGCCAGGGAATTAACGGTATGCATGTTGTTGTGAATGAATTAAGTTGGATGCAATATACAGGGCACGATTAGGAATGTAGCAATTGTATAACGAAATGAGCGTGTATATGTAAAGATATTGTCAAAGACAGGACGCAGACAAATGTCTGCACGGTGCAAAAAGCGGCCGCCGCGAAGAAGAAACGATTGTGGTAAGATAGACAGAGGTGAAGAAAGAAAAGCAGAAAAGAGAAGATGAGGGGATACAACTATCAGGACCTCTATGTACGGTAGGACCCCTGGACATCCAGGCGCTCTGTCCTAGCACCTGGGCCATGACTCGCAATCTAATTCTACGCCCGTTGTCTGCCATCTGCGAATGCTGCTTCTCCGGACCCAAGCTCAATGCGGAGTATTATTACTGCGTATTGACACATGAGGCACGCCAAATTGCACCCTTTTCGAATCCTATGATCGTAAACTTGATTCTAGCGCAAGACGGTTGTCCTACGGTCTTGTTCCTGCAGTAGTCGCATCTTCGCTGATTCTCATTCGGCGATGGAAATTGTTTGTGGAAATTGGTCGTTGATCTCCGTTCCGCGAGCATCCGGGCGGTAGAGCGGTGCGAAGTTTCCCCGAACATACAATAACACCCGATGATATGCCGAAAGCCTACTCTCCACCTACAGAGTACTCTAGCAGAACGTGGTTTTGATTTGGGCATGGGCAGATGTCTCGGCGAAGGTAGTTGTTTTACAGCTCAGCGTTGCAAATCATCAGGCTATATCATAGCTTGACCGGGCTTGCAAAGATAGGCAGTTATATCGCTCAGCCTTATTGGGCCAACATTGTGACTCCTTCACGGGCAATTAAAGTCTAAAGTACGCCTGCCTCACAATAATATACCGGGGTGCCGATTGTACCTGAATCGTTCGGCCGACAGACCGCGCGATGTTTTCTATATCCAGCACGCATAGAGGGACGTGACACGTGCCAAGGTACTCCGTATATACATTGTATTGCCTAACTTGCACTCTCTCTTTCGCCCTTCACCGTCTCCAATTTTGCCCTGGCCTGGCGCATGCGCTTGAACAGGGTCAGATCCAACGGCAACCTGTCTCCCATCCAAGTAGCTCTCTGTGTATGATCCCTCTCCTCATCATCGGTGTTGGGGTGTACCAACGCGCTCAGTGGGCCTCGATTGATCACCAGCCATGGGATGAACGCGCCAAATTGCTTTGGAGTGAACAAGTTCACTTCAAACATGGCCACCGGGTGAGGCCCAACGGGTCTGTCCCATACCTTGTAAATGCGAAGCTCTGGAAACTCTCGACGGATGCGCTCCCAGAGTTCAAGGGCGAACTTCGCTTGATCTTGGTTGTTCTGTCAAATAGCTAGTCAGTACTGATTCTCCTTGAGGGCAAGCCACCCGAACCTGGAAGTAGTAGATATGAACGTCAAAGCCACCACGTTCGCCATTATCGATAGGTTGCACAAACCTTTGGTAAGCCCTGCTGGGAACGTTGGTTGTTGGATTGACAAAGCTTTTGCCGTCGCTCCTTTTCTCGCTAAATTTCATTAGGCGCAAAACATGACATTTGGTAGCGACACACATGCTCTGGAAGGGCTGGCAAGTTCTCGTAACCCTCTAGAGGCGACGTGTATCTACACAGCGAAGGGTCCGCCATTTGCAGAGAAGCTCTTGATACTTGTTTGACTGTACGGTGGTAGTTGCAATGTTGCCCTTTCTCTAACGAGGAATCACGTGGCTCGGAGTCTCCGAGTACCTTGTTCCCTTTTCAATTTACTAAGCTTCAATTATACCAAGCATTGCTTTCGAACAAGTTCACTGTATGTAGATTGTGCTTAAGCTCAAGGTTTGGCTGACTCCATATTCCTATATCCTTACAATTTCGCCCGTTCGGTCTTGATGTCGCGCCCACTGCGCACTGTATTACAAATCTTTGATTAGCGCTCCATCACGGCTACCCATAATCCAAGGCCCATCAACCCGAGTGTAGTAAGAAACAAACCGTAAGTTTTGCTACAGGTCACACCTGGTCCTGTTGAATCGGAATCTGTTCGACCGTAAAATCTCCAAACATTTCTCGCTTATCATCTTCTGCAACCGGGCCATCTCCTGTTTTTCAATTTCCCTACCGTAATACGATTGGTGGAACAAGGTAAAATGGAAGTAAACGTACTCTTAACTTTATATTACTGCATGCGGCGATTCAGGCCTGCAGCTCCAACAATGTGGAGATGGCACAAAAAGCGCAACTCTGTCAGGGGTTCCAGTTGAGTGCAAACAAGCGGGTGTATTTGGCCCATCTTGCAGTTTGCTCAACTCTTCGCCGAACAACGATTAAAGAGCTCGCTGGTGACTATGTATACTGACTCCGCAGAATCTAAAGATGGGCGAGCCAGCCTCGTCAAGGTATGGACTGTTTTTCGATGTGAAAGTAAACCTTTTCGAAGCTATGGAAAACGCTGCTTTCAAGCAACGTAAAAAAGCGGATCTCAGTGGCATTTTAAGGGATTCCTCTGAGGAGATTGGCAGGCTCCGGCATCATGAAATCACGGTACAGCTGGACGACTTCGTTGAGCCTACACATCCCGGATCGTTTAACGATTGTTAGTACAGACCTGCCCTAAGGCTAGATTTTGTCGGTTCCACTAAGATATCTCCAGACGAAGCACAACCTATTCAGCTTGTTTTGAAATTTTTCGATTTTTCTGATCCTGCGTGGAAGTCCAGTCTAAATTCCATATTCAAGACTGTGGCCCTTGAAGGAACGGACCTGCCTCCGCTTTATTGCGAAACCAACAATTCGACACACCTGAAAATCGGCATCCGCTTGAAAGAGGTTCAACTGGTCATGGAGCGTTTGAATACACCGCATATAAGAGACTGGCCATTTTAGTCCTAACCTTTGAGAGCGAAATAGATAAAATGCTTGCGGATCACATGGGCTTCATCAACCACAATGTAGGAATGCTTAGACCTTGTTCTACATTTTTAAGCTGACATGACTCTAGGCATCTGCTCTGTCTAATGCACAGAACTCCAACTTTCGAGATTCGTCGCCCAAAGAGAAGCTTCGCCACGTGTGGGAGAAGGGCATGTCAACGCCGGAAATCGTTGAATTGATGTGCCCCAACGATCATTCCATCGAATATTCCTGTCCACCGGATCACTCTACGCATCACTCAGAATGGCGAGGCTTCTATAAATACAATTTCTTACCATTGCTTGATCAACAGAGAACAGTGCCCACACCCCGTGTCGAATTTCGCCAACACCAAGGAACTATTAACTCGTCGGAAATGACATATTGGATTCTGATTGTCTGTGGTCTCTTCCAACTAGCTGGTATCATTAGCGATTCCTGCCTCGGACGTCTAGTGCATTTGAATGATTCGAGGGATGTTTGCATGACAGAGCTTTTCCGGATGATAGCTGCGGGGAACGAAAGAACTGACCATGATATGTTGGAGATGATGCGACACTACAGTCGAAAGATCATGTCGCGCGGTACGCAACTGAGGGGGAAAACGAAATTGAGATTACGAAGGCGAGAAGCTGGTGCCAGGGAGATTGCATGGAAGGACCTGAGTTCTGAGGAACGTATAACCGCAAGGCCAGCCGGCCTCAGGAGTACCTCTAAGGTCACTCCTTAGAACCGATCTTTTGAGCAAGGTGTGGCTCCGCACCTATTCTCCTTGGAATCGCACCCAATACTTTAAATCCAGGATCTACAGCAGCCCATAGGAGGCCCGAGACTCACGAATCAGTATCCCATCTCGAAGATCATATTAGTAACACGATTGAAAATCGCCCCAGTGCAAATAAACCAAGTGCAGACCGCTCAATAGAAGGACTCCTAGCGGAATGAGTCCCAGCAATCACAACGGTACGACTGATGAAGAAAGTTTGGACGCAAGTGCTGAGCATTTTGTTGTCGGTCAACTAGGTCGAGGCCTTATAAACCTTGGTAACACCTTTTACCTCAACTCCGCAATGCAACTGCTTACGGCATGCGAACCATCCAGAACGGCAATCGCAAGTGTGCATTTAGGCAATGAATTGCACGCTCATCTTCACCGTTCTGACAGAGACAGGTTCCGTGAAAACTCATCGATATTAGTGACTTTGGGACGTGAGATTCTAGGCGTCATTGCCTCAATCAAGGACTCTGGCCGCAAGGATGCAGTCTCGCCAGAGAAGCTTATTGTAAGGAGTTCGCGCATCAATGATCTCATGACTAATATAGGGATAGATTTATTCAAGGATCCTCCACCCAGTTTTTGACTCCAACGAACAGCAAGATGCTGGAGAGTTTCTTTTGCTTTTAATGGATGCAATCCATTCGTTGACTAGGCGTGCACGATCACTATTTCTAAATGACGAGCACCTGGTAGCTCTACTGCCGAAGTGTCAGCAAGGCTGGGAAGAAAATTTTCGAATTGAAGGCGCATCATCTATCAGAGAGGGATTCTCTTGTCAGATCATATCCAGCATAAGCTGCAAGCTTTCTTGTCTACCGGAATATCTTTTTATTCAGCTCAATAGATTTGCTGGTAATCAATACCTAAGTAAGATTGTACAGTTGATCGAATTCCCATTGAGAGGACTGGACCTCAAACCAGCTGTACATCCGGACCTTCGGGGCTCGATGGATATGCTCTACGAATGCATTAGTATTATAGAAAATATCGGCGCTACCCTAGAGTCTGGGCACTACAAAGCAAACGTCAAATGCGTTGATGGAGATCAGGATGCTGGATGGATTGAGTATAATGACGAAACCTTGACCAAGTACGGAGAAGAAGAGATCGTTGTAGGTACCCAAATATTGCTTATGGTTTCTAGCCTCTTTTTAATAACTATGTTTTGTTTGGAACGAGAACACCTACATTCTCCTGTACAAAAACTACGGAACACACTCGCCAGCTCGGCCGTCAACAGAAAATCCAAAACCACAGACCGAGCCCTCGTCACCGAAATAGAAATTCCATAACACCAAGCGAACCATCACAATCATCGATGAAGCTACCATTTTCTCGCCTCGCAAGTCTAAAAGAAAAGGCAATTAGGAGCTCAGAGAAAAGTAGATGGAACTCGGCAGCACCCATCAACGAAACCTGGTAGTTAGACCGACCTTGACGCGTTGGCAACGATGGCTCCGGGTAAATATGACGTGACAAGACGGGGATCCGACGACTTCGATGAACGTTTTAGTCGAGTACCCAATTTACGAGGTACCTTCTGCATTCATTGCTTTCCATTACTTTCAGAACGGAGGAATGCCAGATTTCAATCATCGTGCCTACAGCAATCCCGGCGTGATCGGAAAGCGACGACTACCGTAGAACGTACGACTCTCTAACTTGGAAGTGGGCACGGTAACGTTGTGGAGCTTATAGCAGCTACCAGACCCAGTGAATGTAACCACCACATGTTGAGGCCAATCGTCAGTACTCTCGTTGACAGCCCGGGCAGAGGTTCCGCCCTATAGCAAGGTATGGTCAGCATATGGGTAACATGAATGGTTGCTTCCATGTTCTCCTTGGTCTCCTAATGATACCTTAAGGTGTTGTTTAGGGCTCTGGATGCGGGTTTAGGGTTTAGGGTTTATCACTACGGAGTACCTTGGACTGTTTTATGCACGTTTCGGGGGCTAGTGCTGAAGCCGCGAATAAAGGCCGTTAGCTCCGGACACGCTCAAGACCGAGGGGATGCCAACAATGCCGAAAGAGCCGAATACATCTACTACAGTGGTGCAGTAGTATATGTTTGCGCCAAGTCCGCATGCTCTTCATGATGGATCGCTATCATATTCGTATTGTCGCCTGCCTCCTCACATCGGAACAGTCGCCTCTTAGATTTTATACCTACGATTGGGCCGACCCTTAGCACACTACAGTCAGTATTTGGCTTCATTGCCGCTCCGGAAGGGCCTAGAAAATCCCGTTCAGATATTTCTGAACCGATTAATCCAGTAAGAACATCGATTGAAGAGACTTGAGGGTTCGCTTTGAACAGATGCCGGAATTAGAGCCGGTACGAACAGCAGCAAGCGTAGACTCTCGAGGGAGTGGACCTCGCTCGTCTGGATCTCGAAACAGCTCTAAAAACCGTCCTCAATTGCACAACGTCTTCTCGGGCCGACATCTCGATGATCATTCGACCTACCACGGCCACGATGAACTCACACCCAAAGAAGAAGGTCAATGGGTCGAGGACGACTCGGATTACTCCGAGCAGGTGAGAAAGGACGAAAATGAGAAAGCAGAAGAGGATGGAACTCGGGAAACATCAGAGGTCAGAGGAGGGATACTGACCGAGCGAGATCTTGAGGCGCCGTTAGAGAGGAAGCAGACTACGAAATCAATCAGAGACCCGAACCTGGTATGACTATTTCCTCCCGAGGCTTGACCGGAAGAAAGACTAACTGGAACAAAGGTCACCTGGGAAGGTCCAGACGATCCGGAAAATCCCAAAAACTGGTCGCGAAAGCGAAAATGGGCTGCTACGGTCGTTGTATCATCTTTCACATTCATCTCGCCAGTCTCATCATCAATGGTGGCACCTGCTATTTCAGCCATCTCGAAAGAATTCGGCATCGAAAATGAAGTAGAGCAACAATTAGTACTCTCAGTGTTTGTTTTAGCTTTTGCGATTGGTCCCTTGATACTTGGTCCTTTGTCCGAGATATATGGCCGTGTGCCGGTGTTGCAGCTTGCCAATCTCTTCTACTTGGCCTTTAATATTGCTTGTGGGGTAAGCAGGAACAAGGGCGAGATGATAGCGTTCAGATTCCTAAGTGGTTTAGGTAAGTTTTTTAACCGTTGCTTTTTCAAAGAAACTGAGAATTGTAGCCATTGACTCTATTAGGTGGTAGTGCTCCTTTGGCGGTAAGTCGGAGTGGAAACCTTGCAATGACAGTTTTTATGGACACTTATATTTACAGATTGGAGGAGGTGTTCTGAGTGACTGTTGGCGGGCGGAAGAGCGAGGCTTGGCAATCAGCATCTACAGTCTGGCTCCCCTCCTAGGCCCGGCAATTGGACCCATAGCAGGAGGCTTCATCACGCAAAACTCCACATGGCGGTGGGCTTTTTACGCAACATCAATCGCCGATGCCATCATCCAAATATTCGGCTTGTTCTTCCTCCGCGAGACGTTGTAAGTTAAACCCCCTTGACCTTCCCATACGAGTACTTACCCTGCCCGAAGCCCCCCTAAACTCCTACACGCCAAAGCCGAAAAGCTCCGCAAAGAAAACAACAACACGGCCCTCCACACCGAATACGAACATCCCGAACGCTCCCTCGCCAACACCATGAAACGCTCTCTCTCCCGCCCCTTCATCCTCCTCGGCACTCAAGTCATCGTCCAAGTCCTCGCGATCTACATGGCCTACCTCTACGGCCTCATTTACCTCGTCCTCTCCACCTTCCCCAGCCTCTGGGAACTCCGATACCACGAAACCGTCGGCATCGGTGGCCTCAATTACATCTCCCTCGGCCTCGGCTTCTTCCTCGGCACCCAAATCTGCGCCCCCATCAACGACCGCATCTACAGACAGCTGAAGAAGAAAAACAACAACACCGGCCGCCCCGAGTTCCGCATCCCCCTCATGATCCCCGGCTCCGTCCTCGTCCCCACCGGCCTCTTCATCTACGGCTGGACCGCCCAGTACCACACCCACTGGATCGGCCCCAACATCGGCGCCGCCCTCTTCGCCGCCGGCACCATCATCGGCTTCCAGTGCATCCAGACCTACCTCGTCGACACCTACACCCGTTACGCCGCCTCCGCGGTCGCCGCCGCGACGGTGCTGAGAAGCTTGGCTGGGTTTGGGTTTCCGCTGTTTGCGCCGTATATGTATAGTAAGCTGGATTACGGGTGGGGGAATAGCTTGCTGGGATTTGTGGCCGTGGGGTTGGGGGTACCGGCGCCGATTCTGTTTTGGGTGTTTGGGAAGAGGTTGAGGGAGAGGAGTCCGTATGCCGCGGGGGGCGGGGATTGACGCGGCTCGGTGGGTTGGGGGTGGTGCGTTGGGAGTTCAGGAGCATTGGATGGGTGGGTGTACAAGAGGTGGTTTGAGCTGTGATTAAGCGCATGCTCATCATAAACCTACACTCAGCTCGCCGCTCTAAATAAACCCCTCTCGGTCCTCACGATTGTCATATCAACAGCGAACAAAATCTCAAAAACCCAATGCAACCCCCCTTAATACTGTTCCCACCCCCCGGGCGTCCATCCCTGCCCCGGATAACTCGTCGGACTCATCAGAATCCTTTCCTCCCCCTCGTCCCCCACCCTCGCCCCCGCCCCCCCAGTCGACGCCCCCATCTCCAACTCCCGCTGCCGCTTCTTCCTCGACTCCGCCGACGTGTTCTTCGCGGAAATATTTTGCGCCGGCGGAGTGGGGGTCATCATGTTTGTCTGCAGTGGCGGAAGCGACATGCGGATTTCTGTGGACAGTCGCCGGGGAGATGGCGCGGGGGGCTCGCTGAGGTGGGAGGGGGAGCGGGAATGGGAATGGGAATGTTGAGGGGGTGGTTGGCTGAATTGGGAGGGGGAGCGGGTGTGGGAGGTTAGGTTTGAGATGCCGGAGGGGGAGCGGGAGTGTAGGGATGCGTAGCGGGGTTGCGATTGGCGCCATTCGTCTTTTGGGGGTAGGGGAGGTGGGGGCGGCGAGTCCCCTGTGCGAGAGGGGGTTTCGAGTCGGCGAGGGTAGGGGTGGTGAGGGTGGGTTGGGAGGGTGGGGGGGTTGGGTGGTGGGTGGTAGAAATTGGGGTCTTCGGGTAGAGGCAGTGGTGGGAGAATTTGGCTGGAGGAGCGGTTGTGAGGTAGAGGTTGGGCTTGGGCGGATGTAGAGTCACTTGGAGATTGGGGGTCTTTGCTTCGACGTCCCGCAGACTTGTCGCGGGATTTGCTGCGGTTGAAGATGAAGGTTCTAGCTGCGTTCGGGTCGGAAGTATTGGAGGATCGTTGGGGCATCCATGAAGAAGTTCGGGACTTAGGGGGTGGGTTTTCTTGACTCGGTGGGGTGATATGCTGGCGTATAGTGGCGTCCTGGACGTAAGCAGCAGGCTCTGGCGCTTGTGCTGGCGGCGGTGTGGGTTGCACGAGCTGCGTAATTTGCGGAGGTCTATGTGCATCTGGACTCTCCCTAGTCACAAATGCTTCGAGATCCCTCGGATCAACCCTTCCTGGGGCATAGTAGCCTCCAAGTGGTGGTTCTACATAGTCTTGCCTCGGTGTATAGTATTCGTGAGGTTGGTTTGTTGGCGCTGGCGACTGGTTGTAGGACGCGTAACTCTGAGACTGGTCAGCGGTAGGGGGCTGCTGCGATGGCATTCGTAATTGGGAGGACTGGAAAGTTGATTGCCGTCTAACTTCATTCGAACGACCGAAAAGGCTCTGGGCAACGTTAGCTTCTTGTTCGGAAACCCTCGCATTTGCTACTCACCCCCATTGCGGAGAACCTTTTTTTCTTGCCACCGTCTTGCTCCTGTTTTTGGAACCCGGACGTCGATGCCCTCTGAAGCTTATTGCGGGATGTGCTGGATTCGCCTTTAGAAGGAACGCTGGTATCGTTGTCTCTTGATATCCCTGAGCCAGATCGCTGTGACCGTTCACCGCGAGGTGTCGATATTGATGAGGATGAGTTTTCTCTACCCTGATCACGATCGTGGCTCCTTTGGCCGGTTAGAGAGCGGAACAGGCTAGCCCTTTTAGGTCTCTTTTGACTGGCGATCGGCGGTTGAATTGGCGAAGCAACAAACTGCCCTTCTGTTCTGCTCTGCGTTACCGCTGCCTCATTTATAGGACTATTTGATGCCTTGAAGAAGGAAGACCCCTTCGAGTTCTTTCTAGATCGAGATCTAGTATCAATCGGCTGAGCGGGTGGTGGGCCAAGTCCTTCGAGTTGGTATTCTGTAGCTTGCTGCCGCGGGATACTGGCATCTTCGCGGCTGATCTGCTCAGGATAGTAATGCATAGGCATATCTGTGCCGCCAGCTGGTAGAGCATCTTGTCTATACGCGGGATGATCAGTAAGGTGGGGATTCTTGAATAGCCGCGATATCGACCGAGAACGTCGTTTGGATGTAGCCTGCTCTTCACTCGGGACGGGACTCTGGTCCGAGTTCTTGAAAAGCCTTGAGAAAGACCGAGAACGCCGCTTCGGTGTAGAAGTCTGGGAACCATTAGGGAGAAAGTCATGATCAATCCCATGATGAACCGGTCCGGCTCGACCGCGATGAGCCGGTGTTTCCTGCACTACAGAAGGTTGTGGTGAGACTGGTGATGGCGGATGGTCTGGGTGCATTTGACTGGGGAGACTATCAATGCTCGGCGCTCGTTGCGAGTTCTGCCTCGAGTGTTGCTCGGACTGGTTGGGTGTACCGTGTACGAAGGAGAACGGTCGCGGTGCTGGTTGGTTGGAGACACCTGCGTCAGTGGACGGAACTGGCGGCGGTACATTGGACGAAGACCTTCCTAGAATGGGTGGGCTATCTATGTACCTTTGCTCCTCCAGCCGAGGCTGCGCATCTAGCGGGGCCAATCTAGAATACTGATTAGATGGCTGCACGACGGGCGGCTCTGTATGGCTAGCTGCATAACGAACAGTAGCGTCCGACTCTTCAGATTCCCTCAGGGCTCGCGAGCGATCTAAAGCGTCCCGATCCGGTAGAGCGATGACTGAGGTATCTACCGTGCCCTCGTCTTGGGGGAAATAGCGAGACTGGGGTCCCACAAGCGATTTCATGTGTCCGTTCTTGGGATCTGCTGCCAGATCTGTAGCATTTCCGGCAGATCTTGGTCGTGCGGAAGGTTCGGGCTCGTGATATTGGGATTGGTTTCCGTGAGCAGTATTTGAACCGGTCACATTGTAGTTCTGATTTGAGCTTCTGAAATCTGCTTGCGTAGGCGTTTTGTTGCTAATGTCGGCGGAGTGCGGACTACTGAGGCCTGCTGAAGCTTCATTATAGGACTCTCGAGTATCTGTTCGTTGTAAGGGTTTTGGTAGAACATTATCAGTCATCGCAGATCTGCTTAAGAGATTCGACTGCAGTGGCCGGGAGTCTTCGTTTCCCAATTCAGGGTCTACGAGTGTATTAGGAAGCCTTGAGGGCTTGTTATAGCTTGCGGGTCCTGACGCCTCCTCCTCCTCGGCCAGGTGCCTGCCTCTATCGTCATACTGGTGCTGGCTTTGTACGTCGTCATTTGGAGATGGTAAAACAGGAAGTTGAGGTAGTGCCCTGGAGTTGTACGGCGCTGGACCGTATGTGCCTGACGATTGAGATGCCTGGGATCTTAAGGGATTGGCTGTGGCCCGGCTTCCTAGATCTGGTGAAGTCTGACGAGATGGAGTACTTGAAATGGATATAGCCTGTGGCTGATGTTGTGGCTGCATTCCTTGGGATATTGGATCGGGGCTAAGCGCCGAAGTCGAAGCCTGGCACAACACGAATATCAATCACTTCAACTTCGAATATTGGTGCAGGATTAAAAACGATTATATAGAACGGCGATCAATCAGCACTGGGCCGAGATTCTAGCGTTCATTCTTGCTCATCTCATACGAGTACATGATCCTCAACGCTGCGACAACACACGCCGTCCTCCACCCTTGAAGTACAATGCATTGCAGCAAATTATGATTCTTATCATATCAAAATATAGGGACAAGGAAGTGAATAGAACTAAGAAATCATTTATCTACCTTATCCGCACCACCGCTGCCTTTGAGCTTACTTCTCCCCTTCGAGAAAAATCCTTTCGCCGCAACATTTGCCTTTCCTCCAAAGACACCAGCGGTATGTAGAAGATCCTTGCCTTTGGCTTGGACTTGCTGGCTGGAAAGCTTCACGGTTCCACCTCCAGAAGGTGAAGAGCTTTGTGGTAGGGTGCTACCGTGGTAGCTCGATATGGGGTTGCCATCAGAAGCAGTAGGTTGGGAGCTCGCGTTGAGACATTGCTGATAGTATGGCTGCTGGGCAGAAGGAGATCCAGTTGTTCTCATTCCGAGAATTTTAGTCCTCGACGGCGATGGTTTGTGGCCTAAAGTTCCAGTGGCGAATTGCCCGTGGTTTGACAGCAGATGAGCATGTTCAGGGAGCTCTCGAACCTTCACGTCGAGCCAGTGTGCAAGCCCAGTATTCAAATGTGCAAACTGCTCACGCGTCTCATTGAAAGCATGGATCCGGTCCATGGGGCTCTTTAATGCTAGTATCTCGCGGAAAGCACGAAGTTTCGGCTGGTCAGAAGTAGGCGGTAATGGTGGCAGATTACCATCTCGCACAGGTTGTGAGGCAGCAAACCGGCTAGGTGACTCGGGCACTTGTGTTAATCCTTGCTGTGAAATACTGGGCTCTCTGTACTCAGCTTGATTAGGGTAATGGTTAACGGTCGAGTCAACTAGTTGCTGCCCTGATCCTGGCTCTGCTACTTCCAGGCCTCCAGGATATCCCGGTAGATGAGTTGTTCTAATGAACGGTGCTCCAGTAAACTTCCCAGTTGGATCATCAGATACGCCTTCAGGCCCCTTATCGAGGATATCTCTTGTATCACTAACTCCTGATGCAGCGAAGTTTGGGCCTTCAAAAGCGGGACTGCCTCCACCGGGTTGAAGGTCCTGACTTGGCCCCTGGCTGTTGTTGAGTATAGATTCTTGATTCTCGAGACCGCTAGGCAGCTCAACTGAATTTTCTAGATTGTGGTGGCCTAATGACGGTGGCAGGTCGGTTGAAGCATGCGATGCCACATTTTCCCGTGGACTCTCCTTTCGCGCGGCCGTGACATTATCCGTAGACTGCTCCCATGAGAACCGGTGTGGCATAATGGGTCGCTCTGGCACAATATCCATTGGACTAGTGTCTTTAGGCGGCTGGGCTCGATGATCGCTGCCAACGTTCAGTGATGGTGTTATTCCCACAAGTGCAGCACCGTCGTGTCGCTTTACTGCGACTGCAGCTCCAATGTGGTCATGGGCACTGTTAGTTCGACTTATGGAGCCACTGCTTGAACCATTCCAATAACTATCATACTCACTTGGGAGAACACCACTGTCATGCCCGCGACGAATAAGGCTTGGGTCAGCAGACAATCTTGAGTCATCCTGCCACGGCGAGTCTGACTCTGCGGTAGTAGGCTCGCTAGATTGTGCAGGATCAAGATTCTTAACAATCTCCCGGCGCAGTCTGTCGCTCTCAAATTGAGACCCTGTGTCGGTACTAAGAGATGGTGGCATTGGAGGACGCCGATGGGCGGCTGCAACTTCATCAGCGTCGATGTAGCTACCAGGCCTTGGATTCAAAGGAACAATCGGCGGAAAGTAATCGCGAGTTTCCGAGTTTTCATTCGGCGTCGGCGGAACGTCTTTAGAAAGTGGTATCGGCGCTAAACTCAACGTTCGGTCTTTGTCCGCCATCGGCGGTAAAGGTGCTGAGGCATCTGGGTGGAATTCCGTGTTAACGGTAGCGGTGCTGACTTGAGCCCTAGTTTGAGTGTCCTTTGGAGCACCTTGAGGTAGGTCTGGGGTTGAAGAATTTTTCATGTGCAAATCCACAGATTCTTGGTTCTCCATGCCAACAGCGGCAGCAAGCGCTCCAGCAAGTGCACTGCCAGCTGCGGCAACAGCAGAGAATGGGTCGCTCAATGGATCTGATTGTTTGGGTGTTGTGATACTTTGACCATCTGGCTCAGGAGTTCCATTTTTCTCTGTACCAAGTGTGTTTTGAGTGCTTGTTGGTGAGGAGGTGTAGGCTCTAGATTTGCCAACCGTGCCGGAATTGATACCGCCCTCTCGTGGCTCGCTCTTAGGAAGCATCTCTGGCCTCTTTGGCGCCATAGATGGAGCATTTGACGCAAAGGAGTCCCAACCGCCTGGTAGACGAGGTCGGAAACTCTCCATACGATCAGCGACCGGCCGAGGTTCAGCCATGGCATCATTCTGGCTTGTCGCGGCAAACACGTTCCCCCGCTGATTCAAAGACCTCTCAGATCCGTGCGGACTGCTACTGCCACTTTCGAATTTTTCAGCTAGATCACGCACTCTGTTGCTGCCTGGTGATTCCGGGCGAGAGCGCCGAGAGGCATCTGGAGGCAAATTGGGTGGACTTATCACGCTGCTCTTTTGTTTTGCAGGATCGATGGCGACATCATTCGGACCAGTACTTGCAGCGAGTTCTAGTTGGGAGCTAGATGCAAGATCGATATGTTGTGAACTTGGCCTCATCGGAAAGTTCGTCTCTACTGGGGTTGCCATGGCCAACTCCACCTCTTGTGGTTGACGAAGATTTTGAGTTGACTCCAACGCTGGGGTTCTTGCGGGGCTGTTGTCAGGGCTTGGTGTACTTAAGTCTCTTCGGTGGCCTGGCATAAACGGGGTTGCTCTAGCTTCATTTGAGCCTGGCTTTTTGTTTTGAGATGGAGAAACCTTTCTCGCGATCTGTCGTGGCGTTCCAAGTGAGTCCGTAGACATAGGTCTCGAATTGCCGTAGCCGGATTGCATTTGTGGTAACGTTGGTGTCACAGGCCGCCCATCGGCTTCTTTCGCATTCGATGCAATTGCAGCCGCACTTGGCTCTCTACTTATATTTATAGGACTGACAACGCTCGTGCCTCCACTAGCGCTACGGCCAACAGTTGAATCAGCGGTAGAGGATGGCGTAGGTGGTATTTGATCGTCTGGTGTATCGAAGGCTTGATTCACGATGGATCGAAATCCGACAGAAGGTGTGTGCTGTAGATCGGTAGGGGGAAATTCGGGATTTTGTCTGTTCCGAATCTGGGTTGACACTTGTGTTATCAAATCTTCGGTCTCTGCAGGCTGCAGTTCTTCAGGGCTAACAGTGTTGAGGAATGATTCGCCAAAGCCGGACATCCGAGTGACGTCGGGCAACATTGGCTTTAACGTGCTCTGATGGCCAAGTAGTAAAGTTGAAGATGTCTCATCTCTTGCAGAAGTGACCGGCAGCTCTTGCGGGCCCATTGCAGGATCGTTCACTGAAAATCCCTCGAACCCATATTCACTCTTTCGCTCCTTGACGGGATCCAGCGTCGGCTTCAATCTCTGGCTACTATCGCCGTCGTTTGAGGTTTCGAAGCTACTACGCCGCTGCGGCCCTCTTGCAAGACTATCCGTATTAGAACGATCACCGTGGGGGGACACTGGAGTTGTTTCACGTCCCATTATGGCATCCATACTTGGTCTCGACGACTCTTGAGATTGTCTTTCCTTTTCCTTCTCCTCTTGCATCCGCTTGTAGATATCTGCTGGACGAACGAAAGGGAGCGGCTTGCTGGTATTACTGCCTGCACGTTCTCTAGAAGATGGTACATCATCGTCAGGGTCTGTATAGGCAGGTAACGGAGTGGGTTGGCTCATGTACAAAGAATTTGATGGAGCTTGCTGGCTTAAACTATCTTTACGTGGGGGATGCCGAGTAGATGATTGGGAGTCGCCTGCGCTATGAGGAGATGGAGAGCCCCGAGTTTGTAGTGGTGGAGGTACCGCAGAAGGCGTAAAATCACGTCGATTGTGAAAGTCTTGCGAGGAGACATTGCTGGTCATAGACTGAGCCCTGCTTCCCGTGCTTGTGTGACGGGGTTGGTCTGAGTAAGAAACGCCCCTATAATTTCCACCAGGAGAATAGGTCTGCTCAACATTCCGAGACTGATCATCCATGCTGAGGCGGCTCTGAACTTGGAGAGGTTGGCGGGAAGGGCCGGACTGGCCCTGTACTTGCTGATTGTAGCGCCGCGAACCAGTTGGGTAGTCCTCAGGAGACGACGAATTGGGGTGTGACTGGTTGATGCCCTCAATCTGCGAGAATCTTGTCGCATGAGATTGAGTTGGCAGGGCTTGGGATTGATATAAAGGTCCACTGTCATGAGCCCCTGTGCCTGGCTGAACTCCACCAGCCGAAAAAGTACGGCTTTCGTCTCCCTCACGGAATGAACCTGATCTGTGCAACTCTCCATGATCGCTGTACTGCGGCTGCGCAGATGGCAGCCCACTCAGATCATGGTATCCTTGCTGCCTATTGTCGACCGGGCTTTGATAGACATCCGTTCGGTTGATGTATGCTCCAGGAGGTGTCTGAGTCGCGGATTGCCCTTGTTGCCTCAAGCCTGTAGGCCTCGAAGGAGGTTGCGGCTCATCGTACCCTCCGTACTCATCGTAGTCATCTACGTCTCCCCAATCATCACCGTCGTACGAGTATGACTTTGCCTCCACCCAGCGTTTTGTCTTGGCTCGGTTGACATTGGTTTTAAAGGATGGCGGTTGCCCGCCAGCAGAGGGTGGATTCATGACACAAACGCTTGCCAGCCCTAGTGATAATATTAGATAGCGGTGTGATAGGTATCATAGAGTCAACTGCGATATCGACATGCTAGGCTCGTTTCCGTGAGGAGGGGGCCAAGTGTTTGAAAGCTTTCCTCTAGTCGCATCTGGCTTTGCGCGTGTACGGCGATCGCTATGCGAGGTTGGTGATTTTTGTATTTAACAAATCCAGATACTTGACGGCCTTTATTGATAACAAGCATCAACAGCGAGCCTCATCAAAGATACACCGCTGGATATAATTATACGGTAGCACTCGCAGCGTCTTCTAGGAAATCTTGGCACAGCCCCAAAGGACCTAAGGTAGGTATGTAATTCTTACACGGATTTTAACAGGGATAGCGTTTACTGGTCACGAGCCTCAAGCTAGCCCTTTCTGGAATCGGTGCTCACTGTTTGAAGTGGCTTTACACTCGTAGGGCTCGACAATCGAAATAATGTTTCCACAGACCTCCCTTTCATAACAACGAACAACATTAAAAGGCAGCGCGCATTATACATGAGGAGCGAGCTGTAACAGAAACTCAAAAACGGTCTTGGTCCATTCTACCCTTGTTCATCCTTGGTATACAGAAGAAGTCATTCCTTAATTCCTCCCCGCCAGCGCAGCAAGAAAAGAACCAACTTGATTGCAATTCCAATACTCAGTGGCGCCTGGGTGTGCCTGGGTACGCCTACACTGCCTGAATCACAATGACGACTAGTTCAATACAAGACCGGACGGCGGAGTTCAGGGCGGTTCTAGCACAGGCGCAGAAAAACAGAAACTCCACCAGGGTTGGCGCTCAGCGGCAGTCGCTGTTGACAGATGCCCAAAGACGAGCAGCTAATGGGTCCCCAAATGGTGAAACCAAGGGCCCAAGAAGAGGCGCAAGGTCGGAATTCGCACGGAAAGCAGCCGAGATTGGGCGTGGCATAACAGGGACGATGGAGAAGCTGGAAAGGCTGGCACAGTGTATGTCATACCGGCTTCTTGTCTCTACAAGCAAAGTCAGAAGAAAATCATTAACCATTGGTCTTTATGGCTCGGATATTTACTGATGTAGAGTGGGAGACACAGTAGCCAAAAGGAAAACATTGTTTGACGATAGACCTGTCGAAATCGCCGAACTTACATATGTCATTAAGCAAGATCTCTCGTCTCTCAACTCCAGTATATCATCCCTGCAATCACTTTCGAAATCGCAACAATCCCAAATCTCGCGAAATACCAGTGCCGAGCAAGAAGGAGAACACAACAAAAATGCATGTATCTCACAGAACCTTAGGAGCAGCCAACTAATAGTCGATTAGGTGGTCGTTCTACTACAAGGCAAGCTCGCCGACGTAGGCGTAAATTTCAAAGAAGTCCTAGAAGTCCGCACGAAAAACATCCAGGCATCCCGTTCACGAACAGAAAACTTCGTTTCCTCAGTGTCATTCCATTCACAACCCTCGCTTGACGCTCAGCAGTCTGCATCTCCCCTATACAATACCCCTACAAAGTCTCGAACACCACAGCCTGGCTACCAGAATCCTAATCCGGACGTTCTTAATCTCGATCCTTCGTCTTCTTCAGCACTTACCCATGGTCCGCAATCGGATCAACAGCTATTGATGATGGAGGAGGCCCAGCCGACAAATACATACATAAATATGCGAGGGGAGGCAATAGACGTTATTGAGCGCACTATAAACGAACTTGGAAGCGTATTCGGTCAACTAGCAGCTATGGTGTCGGAACAGGGGTAAGAGGTTTCTCCCTAAAGAGAAACACTTCACTAACATGGATCTAGTGAGATGGTACAGAGAATAGACGCCAACACCGAAGATGTTGTCGACAACGTTGATGGGGCGCAACGCGAATTAATGAAGTACTGGTCAAGAGTATCTGGCAATAGATGGCTTGTTGCTAAGATGTTTGGCGTTTTGATGGTAATCAAATTTTGCTCTCAATATGTACTTTGAAATACTAATACTGAAGCCAGATATTCTTCCTCCTATGGGTTCTCATTGCAGGCTGAAGCGGGTTAGCGGGCATACTTCGCCACTGCATTTCCAGGGGCGTTAATCTTACATATGCATCACCCAGAAGCGGTTTGTACCATTATTGTATTGTTCGTCGCCTGGAAATAGATCTATGGCATGTTATTATCGGTACCATAGGGATTCCAACCTCGTGCGTTCACCTATTCTCACTTTCCATGATTCCGTCTGAACATCAACTAATTTATATCACTTCCTGTAAATTGAAACCGGGGTGGATATCCTTCACGGAAAATGGACACGCTGATGGTCTAATATTTCTATGAGCTGATATGATCCCAAGTCTCTACACGATCCTCCACGTGTACCACCACCTCAACCCCTTGACAAGTTCTCCCTTCAGAAACATCTCTTTTAGGCCAAGCTACCAAAGCGCAACCGATTGTGAGCCCATCCAACTGACTGATCATCGACTTCTTCGAGCCCGTCTCTTCTAGTGCATTTGGATATGGATCTTAATCTTCCGTATCCAATTCACAATCCTTCACATCTGCAGGCAGCAACCCAATTCACCAGGAACCCGTTCACTGCGTCCTATAAGAACCCCAATTCCCCCCCAGAAGTGCCTTCTTTTCGACACATTCGTCCGCCTAACTTTGGCGATTTAAAAGGTCGAGGGGTTTGAGTGCGCTTTGGGTTGAGTGGACAATTTATTCTACTTTCTACTATTATCTTTTCTTGTGACTTCTATCTAGACTTGTGCTTTCCGGAAAATCGTGTCTCGGATTAAGCATGTCTATCTTTGATTTTCTGCCATCTGGAGATCTTTGAACTGGAAAGCTGATCTTGCCTGAGAGACTTTTTCCAAATGATATCTCTTCGAAGTCCACGATCTCATTGTTTTAAACCTAAAAAAACGTCTTAATTCAAGAGCTTCTTCCATATAGTGTCATACCGCCTTGGTCTCCTCTGTCTACTATATACTTTAACCCTAAATTTCTAAATCGCGGCTGCGCAGTCCCAGCCCTACGATTCCCGTCCCTTTTGCGCCCACCTCACAACAAAATTACCCGCTGTGTTCACTCTCACTTCCTGAGACGACCAAGCATCATATTCACCTCACTTGCACGCTTTGACACGTGTATTTTTCCTCGTTGTATATATTATACATGCTGCGTTGTTTACCAATGATTTTGAATCGCTGCTATTCGGCTTCTCGCTTAACTAGGGCTTGTGGATCTTGGATGAATCGTAGCTCGGGGCTTACCACCACCGTGTTTACGTGTTATACATGGCATACTGTATACTATATGTTTTCCATTGATGAGCGTGACAAGAATGGGTTGAGAGACGGCAGACTACACTTATTCCACGCTACGGCGTTGGAGTTAGGAGAAGAGCTCTAAATCACTGTCGCAGATGCCGCTTAACACTGATGTTACTGTAGCTTTGGTAAGCTGAATTTTCCCTTCATGTTCTAGTTTGTGAGCTTACTAGTACCAGGTTTACGTGTGTTATCCATCCAAGGCCATTGCTGTGTTGTATTGCTCTTTCGTGTGCAGCTCTTCTCTACTGGTCGCGAATCAAGCCCTCAATACCTATTCTATGGTGAGTGCTTCCTTAGCAACTTATTTTTATCAAGTGGACCCATGACTAATACAGGCTTACAGGTTCTCCGCTTCGTTTACGAATTTTGGTCTCATATTGACTAACTCTGACCTCAGAGTATTTCCTCGTCCTGTCTCGAAGAGACTCAGCCTCGTCACCGCTGGAGCCTTCTTACTAGTAATTCCAGGATTTGTTTCGTTGAGCAAAACCACCCGGACAACTGGTGCCGCGTCCTACTCTCCCTGCAATGTCTCCTTCCATACATCAACCACTGAAAGCCAACCATTGCTCGGCCCAAATACGTTGGAGACACAACATAAGCCCTATGAGGACCGAAAAGTGGCCAAGATATACAAGGTGTACCTGTTATATGAGACTGGGTCCAGGAATATCGACTTGCTACTCTCAATGATCCCGGAGCCATCGCATGACCTGTCTTTACCCCGAGAAAGAATCGTTGAAGTTAATCTATTTCGAGTTTTACCATCACTATCACCATCACTTTCTCGTGCGGCATATCCGACCGCAAAAAACCTAAGTAGATCTATCACAGACAGATGAAGTTCACACGCATGGTTTCAACCCTCTGTGGGCTCAGGTCAGGCTCTACATCTGGATTGGCGGCCCTGTCATCGTTGCTAGCTGGAAGCGCAGCAAGCCCCTCAGCGCCCAATTCGATTCGCTTTTTGCTAAAATGTTCCTCCTATCATGGTATTTTGGAGAATCGATGACCTAGCCCCTGAAGGTGGAAATGACCCCTAAATTTAGCACTCGACATAATCTGAAACTTACTCACTTCAGGGGGGGAGGATGTGCTTCCGGTACTGGAATATCAAACTCGAGGGAGCCAAATGAAGGACATGAATGAGCACTTTATGGTTTATATGGCAGAAAAGGGGTCAGGAGACTGCAACCAATTTTACGATTCTGGCGGAAGTATCGCCAGGACTGCCATCTAAAATTGATGATCAGGCACTAGAAGCTTCAACTGAACGAGGTATCGAAATAACTCTTTCGAGAAAAAGCTCTACATAACGATACTACATGTGTTGAAAAATTTCTCAAATAGAGCTCCGGAACAAACTACCTACAGCTTCATACACACGGACTTCATTTGGAACAGGGTTGATCAATAATGCTACAGACCTTGACGAACACTTGAGATGGATATCCAGGAAACGTGGTAGTGCAACACCGAGCAGGCCATGGCTATGTGTTATGCGTGAGCCAGGACAACGCTCTGATTGGCATGGACAGATACACAAGCTTACAACCAAAAAGAAAACAACGGAGCGGTCTTTTACCGACTAATGAGATGACGTATAATGCAAAGTGGTAGTAGTTCCGGAAAGAGTACGGACGGAGGTGCAACAATGAGTAGATCAACGTGCTGCAATGCTCGACAAGAATAGCTGGCTGCAGTGGCTGAGACGGCATGGACAATTTGTAAGATCTGGCTTGGGGAGGACAGACGTTCTGGGGGGAGGAATTGATGAAGAAGCCACGCAATTTATAACCAAGGACTCTCCAAAGGAACGAATTACAAACAATGCAACACGTCATTGACTAGCTACCTATTCGTCGCCCTGATCAACGAGCTACCTTACCGCCTTTCTCGAAAAGCACGACACGACCATCACCGAGATCTTTAACATCTCTTGGCCCCGTCTCAACGCCTATCTCGGTATTCTGTGCCAGAGGCTATTAGAAAAATTCGAAAGGCTAGAGCGAAGATTAGGGCGTACAAGGCAGCCGTGAATAGCGGCGATCTATTCAATTAGACTACAGCTATTGCTGAACCTTTCATACAATTTGATACGGAAATAACATGTTGGTCCTGGGGGGTTGTAAGGAGACTCATAAGGTTACTTACTTGCGTACTCCAGCGGGTTTCTGGAATGAATGTGCTCGCAACGACTCAGCCTGCGAGGTGGGGGAGAAGGTAAGGAACGTAATCAAAGACAGAAATTTAAAAAGTTTGGATAAGAGAATGACTGACAGCCTTCATAATAGAAGGGAGATGAGTACTCATCCGAGATGTGCCAGGGATCTTCGATACCAAAACGAGGCGGCCATTTCCAACTGGGAGCTACCAGATCCCCGATGAGTAGAGTGACTGGCGTAATTTTTGTAATGTGTCGTTTAACATTGTGTTTATGTCAATGAAGAGCAGACATGTAACTCGGGCAAGTTATTATCAAGCAAACTGCGTACATACCCACCGAGACAACCTGCAAAGTACTTTGCAGAGCACCTTATAAAGCACGTTAAAATACGATAAAAATGTAAGAATTCCCGATTAGAACCGTTGCGATACCTTGGTCAGTACTTTAGCGTGTGTGCCTTGCAAAGTGCAGATCCAGGACTATGCGAAGGATATGCAAACACGTTTTCATTTGTTTTCATTACTTGAAAAAAAAGGTTTTAGGTAGCAGAAACTTCCAAGGCAACTCTCCATAGCAGATCCATACATCGCGGACGACGTCACACAAAACAAAACACAACACACAAGGTCAATCTTGTCTCTTGAAAGAAAAAAAAGTGTCGGCTTGGTGAGACACGGAAAGAAAGCGATGATCCCCTTGAACTCCTCTCCCGATTCGTGGAATTCCTACATGACAGACGATTTTCATCTTGAGCAAAACACGCAATAGCCACAGCTCATAGACCACAAAACACCAAACTAACTAAAACGAGTCCTGAAAAAGGGCCCGTGCCTCATCGACGATACCGCACAACCAGCAATCACATCAGCATAAATCCCACCATAGTCATTGTCAAGAGAGCCAGAGCGAGCGGAACGCGAAACCCTGCAGCAAGTGATAGTGACAGCTTAGCCGCAGCCGCCGCGCCCATAGTCTTCTTGGCCTTGTCAAAATAGTAGCAAGCCGTCGGGAGATCGAAAGATTTGTTCTGCTCGAAATGCTGGGCCCCCGATAGCTTGGCGCCTAGGAAGTGGGCCGTCTCATTGAAAATCTCTATGGCGTCGAACCCGATCGATGGCACGAGGAGGGTGGCGTTCCGGAAGACTTGATCGGTCGGTGTGGATGCCGGAGCGGAATCGCAGTTGGAGGTCACGTTATGGACTTGCTTGATCGCGACGTCGAGTTTTGGGATGTCGAGGTCGACAGTGAGTTGGACGGAAGCGTCGGCGATGAGTGCGTTGATGGCTACGACAAATACGACTGATGGACGGAAGGAGAGCTCGAAGTCGATGTCTAGGTCGCTGCGGGTTGAATTGAAGGGAGTTGGGATCAGGGTCGATTGGTTGCTGCAGCTATTGTCAGGCTTTACGGAATGCTGGTCGTGTTATTGGGAGTGCTTACAATCCAAGAGATGTGGACTTCTCAATGTCACTTAGATCAACGATGATCTCAGATCCACGGGGAACCTGTTTGATGGTAAATTCATGTGCTCATCAAAGTATACTCACTTTATCTCTTACCGATAAATTGAAGCCGTAGGTGAGGTTGACATCATTCGTAGTATTGACCCATCCATGGATTTCTGTATTTAAAGTAGCCGAAAGTGTGAGAATGCCGATCTATTTGAATAAGTCAAGATGGTTTTTTGGAAGCTTCAGCAAGAGGCTTACTGTTCTCGACAATGTCTTTGTAAATGGAATTGGCACATTAATTTCATTGTGAGGGGAAGACGCGTTCAAGTCAATGGTTAATTCGAAAAAGGCATCAAAGTTGTCAAATGTAGCGGCAACCCAGTGGTCTTTGAAGCTGAAGTTGGAGGGGATTGTTAGGACATCGGGGGGAGGCTTGATGTAGTCGAGCAAGATATTGCCACCGCCAGAAAGGCTAACGTTGCCAGTGATTGCGCAATTAATGCAGTCGATGGTAAAATCAGTGGTCCTGAGAGATTTTTAAACACTTTAATTCCCACTAAGAAGCTAAACTTTTCTGACTTACGTGGTTGAGTTCACGTCCCCTATGTGTACGCTAGGGGGGAAAATCTGCCCATCAAGAGTGATATTGAAGGATTCGGTGAACTCATTTGGAGGTGTGGAAGTCGTAGATGCTGGAGCAGTGGTGCTGGTCGTCGCTGCTGATAGAGCAGCTGACTGAGTGACCTGTCTTTGATAGAGAGCAACACCTTTCGGTCCTCCATGCGCAGAGATGCAAGGCGTGAGCGCAGCTGCCGACAGGAGGAGAATTAAATTCAAATGCATAGCTATGAGCGAGGAGGAGCAGCGTTAATGCCCGATTTGTATTCTCACGTTCGTTCGACAAGAGCTGGAAAAGAATGTAGCGTAGGCTTCAATAGCAACAAGGAAGACAGCGATCGAAGCTTTTAATAATCACACTGACTGAAGAAAGTGAAGGGGCGCTGGCCTTTTCAGTCTTGAGTCTCGCCCTATCTGCATGATGCTCTGACTAGTCGGCGGCCTCAAGAAGTATTGCACACCACCAGTGAGGCTCACGACGGCCAAATTGGCCAGTAAGGAGAGCATGGCGTTCCAAGAATACAACGTGTCAGTCTAGATTGCGAAAGACGCATGAGGGCGGTACACTCGGAAAATAGCAATGTAGGCTTAAGCCTTGTGGTGAACCAATTGTATAAATTGTGTCTCTTAGCCTTTCTGTAATCGTGTTGCATGAACATCCGTCTTTGGCGGTGTAATGCATTAGCGCGACTAACGGCAAGCTTCAGCAAGACGCTTGAGAAGTTATCGGAGTCCACTCCGGCAAAGGGTCTTGAAACGAGTCTTATGCATGTGCCTTATGGTTAAGGGGTGTGGGGACGATGAGGCTGAGAGGCTCATGAGCCTACGAGGTACTTCCTCAGACAGTCTTTCGAGTCCAATGACAAGTGAGAGTGACGACATTGGCCATCTCTGAAGAGTAGTCGTTTGAATACTCTGAGTCACAGCGAAGACTGCCGTTGAACGGCAAGGTGTTACTTGATTGTTCGATGATGGTTTTGATCCATAGTTTAAGGGCGAGGCTGAAGGATTCCATCGAAGCGGGGCTCGGGCCACACTTAATGTTGATGCAGGGTCTAAATTTCATCACATCAAATTGAATAAGCGTCGAGCAGTAACTGCTCTTTGTCTGTTCATGTGAGCTCAGCCTCGAGAGTCCAGTGGCTCCACTTCACGAGGCTTCCGCGAAACTGCGTAGGACACAGCTATATATAGAACACGCTCCTCCCTTTACTGGACAGAGTCATTAAATTTCTGGGGAATGTTTTAGTCTTTCTCATTTCTGGCTGTGGTGTCATTTTTAATACCTGCTTCGTCTTCATATCTTCGTTGCTCTACCTATCACATTCTGATCTCGCAAACATCCTTCCACGATCTCCTTGAGCCACTTTTAACAATCCGATTTTCCAAACCCATCTGTGCAATCGTTCCTTGACGAACTATGGCTAGTAACCGAATCGTCGACAAAGTACTTTTAGTCACAACTCAATAGGCCTCCCAGCGATTTGTACTCGAAGCAGCGACCGAGACACAAACGTTTAAACGATCCGAGGCACAGGTTAACGCAGCCAAATCCAGGATAATCGGTATTGTCCAGAATAGTGATAAGCTCTTGCCCACGAATACGGCGAAAGCCGTTGTGCGGTGGGTCTTTAATAAGGGTACTAGACACAGACACAGTACTGATCTTAGATGAAGCGAGTTTGAACATGGAGCCGACAACCATATCGACGTAGTTTGCCTTGACAAGGACGAAAAATACATCAAGACCGTGCATGTCGTACCAAATAAAGGCAAAGGGAAACTGTTGTAGGCGGGCATGAGCAATGGAGATGTTGAGACTGCGTTGATTTTCTTTAGTTTCGTGTCTGGGGTACTATTGAGAGCATGTCTCTCAGCTCGAATAAGGCGGAATGGAGAGGCATTTTGAGATGCCTTGGGAAGACATAGTGGAACGAAAGCGGGAAATCAGCGTCGGCGGAGGAGTATGACACCATGTTGCGGGTGACCTGTGCAAAATTAGCTGTTGCGCCAAACCTCTTGGATGAAGGAAGGTGCTTACAATCGAATGGCTGAATTTTTGTGCATTTTTTCCGCTGAACCTGAGATGGGAACCATGCAAGATGTTAATCCACCACGCCCGAAAGCCATTGGTCTTGCAGAAGCTCTTGGGGTGAGGGTCGATCTCTCGGGTCAAGCTTCATAAATTTATCGAGGAAACTCAAGGTCTCCTTACTCATGTGAGTAGCAAGTGTATTTCTGTGTTTCCTTCTACCTCCTCTTTGAATAACAAGCCTCTCGATACTATCAAGGTCTCCCATTGTGATGTCGTCCGAAAGTTCCACGTATTTGTTAGGGAAAGGTCCAAAATAAGCACATTGGAGCGTAAGAATCATAACGTGATATATCTCGTCCTTCTCATCCACCTCAGGTGGACTGAACATTCTTGCTCCGGTAAGTCCCCACATTATCTACGCATAAAGTCAGGAGACTTGTCTTATGTGTTCATTAACGGTCGTGGTTGCCACTTACCAGCGTACCAAGAGCCCATAGATCCACCTTTGTCGTCCAAGGCAGTCCGAATAACCCTTCTGGTGCGCGATAAGTAGGATGAGTGAAGGGATGGTCTGTAGTCGGCTCTATTCTGACAGAATCACCCAAGTCGATCAGTTTGATTCTGCTGAATTTACCATGCTGGTCGAAATCGACGACAATGTTGTCGGATTTGATGTCTGTAGTCCGGCTTTAATAACAATTGGGAGGCTGAGAACTCATGGAGAGGTTCGGTTTCATAGCAAACCTGTATGTGCCATGTTCTTCTCATGCATTGTCGCCAGTCCCTTAAGCACGACGCTGGTCACCCTTTTGACCTCCTCTTCCTCAAGCTTCCGCTGAGGCCGCGTGTACAAGACGTTGTGGAGGTTGTCGGCAAGATATTCATATACTATGATCTTCTGATCCGGAATCACATTGACTAATTGTCGAAAGGAGCCGTGGCCACGAAGATATCCGTCAAGGGGGTTAACTTCGGCGTTGAAAGATTGATTGTTATGGGCTTCTTTGAGAATTACGCGCTGTTGATCATTGCTATCGCACATTAGCAAAGACCTCATAACATTTAGGTTGCCTCTAGCTGAACTTTGTACCTTTGTCCAAGCCAGACATTTGGACAATCATTTCTGGCCAGCCGAAGGACTGTGTACTTAGCTTTTCGCCAATTGCCACGAAGAACGAGATTGGCCTGCAGAAAAGACATGGCAGCTACGCTTCAGAAGATTAAAGAAGGAGTTGAAAGATGAGGAAAATTTTATAAGTCTGACAGTCAGGAACTGCTATTTTATATAGATGATGAGTCAAGCCGTTGTGGCGGAATCTAAGCCACCACTAGCCACGGCAAGTATAAGACCACGAGCTACTCCACGTGTTCTTCTGCCGCTTGCAAGCGCTATGTCAGAGGCCTATGAGAAGCGCCGACGGCTCTATCTCTCCATTAAACCACAGGGACAGCATTCCCTACACATCGATTGCTAAATGAATGACAGATCAAGCAGCCACGTTACCGCACAAGGTATCGAAGATTCTAGGCACGCCTATCATAGCATTGATTGCAATATCTCCAGGGTTCTATCTATCTCCCTTAGAGCCTTGGAGACCAAGCTCCTCCGTACGCTTCTTGATCCACTCAATCGGCGCCTTCATCTTCCCGGTCTCCTCCAAACCAATTTGGAGGTCAAAGTCCTGTTTCAATTCCGGATTCTGTCGGAGATGTTCATCGTGATCCTCGTCCCAACCTGGAGGTTCCTAGGACGGGATTTTGCAACTCTCTCTGCTTTCTTTTGCGAGTCTTTTTCTCAACCTTCTTCCCATCTTCTTTCGCCTGTTCCTCAAAATTACGCCTCGCCTCCTTCGTTGCCTCTATCTCCTCCTTTATTCCGTTTATCTCCGCCAGCATTTCACTCATATCCATTTCTTTTTTTCTTGGCAGATCGGCCACCTTCTGTCGGCTCTCATCTCCCCCCGACGCCTCACTACTAATTCGTTTGCGTAGACCTTTCGTAGGGATTTAGAGTTGAGACATATCTGCTGAGCTTGCTCGTGGATTGATGCCTTAACTGGCAATAGTCTTTTTGCTTTCCGTCAATCGGATCCTCTACTGACACTGGAATATTTCAGGCAGAATAAGGCTCGGTCTGACAAGGCTGCGCTCGTCTCAGCTAGCTCACCTCGACTCACGACTTTCTGACGATGCGACAAATATTCGGGAGGGGACATTGTTGGGGGGTGCGGAAGTAAATGCTCTGCACGTAGCCTATCGGGCATCGACTCCGTTTGAACCAATATATATTATATGTGTTTGGGCAAACCCGACAGCCCCTGGCGGTCTCCAGGGCTAAATTTTGCCCCGGAAGCCGCCCTGAGGTGTCAAGCACTCCCTCTATCTAAGCGACTGAGTCTATGGAGTGGGTGGGTGGGGCAAAAGCGCGTTTCTGGCTGAATCTAAGGGATGGAGAAACAGGAAGAGATGAAGGGGGAAACAGAAGGAAGGACGGCCTATTTATTCCCCTTTTCCCCGCTTAATCTCCTTGTTCTCTAGCGGCCGACATTGGCCGAGCTAGCCGGCCTCCAGTCAAGCTGGCCCTTGATGTGTAATCTAATACTCTTTCGTCGAAACTCGCCATGGAACCACGCGACAACCATATCTGCATATCCGCCTCCGTCGTGCCGGTCTGGAAAGCGAACCTCCGCACCAAGTACGCGACGATCAAGTACAGCTCCATGTACGCGAGATTAGAGACCACAAATTAGCCAAGTGAACAAACCGCTCCCATACCCGTTACCAACCCTCTCGGGCGTAGGTCGGCCCATGAGAATCTACTCCGCTCCCTCCCATAAAGCCTGAAGGGATGGTAGGTTACTTACTCGATCCCGTGACATCCGCGTCCCCCTCGTCGAGTCAGCGCTCGGGGCCGAACGTGCGCGGCGAAGGCAAGATGTCGGGGTTGTAGTGCAGGTAGTAGATAACCATGCCGACGCGGGTGCCGGCGGGGAGAAACCGCTCATCAGGGAGGATGGTGCCACAGGGGGGCCAGAGACGGGGGGTGAGCGACGTCCTGATGGGGCGTCCAGCTGCGTAAAGCTCGTCGAAACGCTGACAGCAGAAGTTAAATTCCTTTATGAGCATAGTCTTCAGCTTAAAAATGCACTGACGAAAGAAGAGAAATTCTAAAACATGCGGCGGCGCTTATGCTTGACAGAGTCTATCTCCGCGACGATACTTGAGGGCGCGCCGAGATTTTGTGCATTGCTGAGTCTTTGTAGTATTTTTCATGTTCGAGGCGTAGAGCTGGTGAAAGTACCTTAGCGATGATCAGGCTTACCTTGGACCCCACCCTCTGTGCTGTTGCCTTCAGCCTCTCTGGCCTCACGACTTTTCTCCCCCACTTTTGATTTTTCATAGTCGCATTGAACGCGGTTCAAGCTCGCACTCATGGATCCCGCCACGGCGTTTAGCTTAGTTGCCAGTATCATTACCATCATCCAGGTTGGCATTAAGACCGCCTCGGAGGTCAAAGATGTGTACCAGTCAGAAACCGGCGCTCAAAAGCGCAACAATGTTCTAGAGCAGACCGCAAACAAATTGGACTCCACGTGCGGCCAACTTCGCTCATGCTTAAGCAGTACACAAGATGGACAGCGCCTTTCTCCAGCAGAAAGCGAATTGCGCGACATCGCTTTGAAATGCACCGGATCTGCGAAAAAGTTGAACGATCTTCTCGAGAAATTGAAAGCGAAGCCACGGAAGAGAGATGCCCTGTTCAAGACTATCAAAGCAAAGTGGAAGCAGAATGAAGTCGACGAATTGCAGAGAGAAGTCGATGAATACCAAAAGGCGCTCAACACGCGTATGTTGACCGATTTGAGATTAGAATTGAGTGAAACCCAATTTCAGAAGCAAAAGAGCGCTTTCAGTGAGGCAAAAGTCCTGAGAGATGCGCTCTGGTTCCCTCAGATGCACCATCGCCATCAGCAAATTACAGAAGCATACCCTGGAACCTTCCATTGGATCTTCAGGCATGCTAAGGAGGCTGAAAAAGCGTGGGACTGCTTCGTATGTTGGCTCCAGAATGGCGAAGGTCTCTATTGGATTAACGGAAAAGCGGGATCGGGCAAGTCTACCCTCATGAACTATACCAGCTATGACCCCAAAACCCAGGGCTATTTGAAAGCTTGGTCAGGAGATACTTCCCTCATCATTGCAAAAGTTTTCTTCTGGAATAGCGGTTCAGCTCTCGAAAAGTCACAGCAAGGTCTCCTTCGCACACTCCTCTACCAGGTTTTGAAGGAGAGCCCAGAACTGGCGTCGACGTTATTTCCTTCTTGCCAATCTGCTCAGATGGCTTCTCTTCGTGACGCAGACTCCCGCGATTCTTACTGGACAGAAAAGGAGCTTATAAGCGCATTGGAGCAATTAGTGTCTGTCTCAAGTATCTCACAACGCTTCTGTTTCTTCATTGATGGCCTTGACGAGTTTGATGGTGACTATGAACTACTTGTTAGTCTATTACAACGACTGTGCTCCGCACAGCACATCAAAATCTGCGTCGCAAGCCGGCCTGTTCCCGCGTTTAAGGATGCTTTTGCTGACAGCCCAAGCCTCGAATTGCAAGACCTTACTGCCGTCGATATGCGGGAATACGTCAGCAAAAGACTCGAAAGAAACCCAAGAGGTAAGAAGCCCGCCATAGATGAGGCAAATTCTTACAGCAGTCTCGTCGAGGATATCTTGCGCAAAGCGTCTGGAGTTTTCCTTTGGGTGAGGCTTGTTGTCGACAGATTGTTAAAGGATTTAGACAACAGAGATACAATAAAATTTTTGAGAGCAAGACTCGACGAATTACCGGGTGACCTTACACAGCTATTCCGTAGTATGATGGGGTCTTTTGATCCGAAGCATCAGGAAGAGGCAGCAAGGAGTTTTCGAACCGTCTTTGCAGCACCCAATCCACGCAACTTGCGACTAAAATTTGCGCCATCGCTGTCAATCCTGGACCTCTTCTTTGCTGAGGAGGCTACTGTCGCTAGTGCTTTGACTCATTCGGGTGGCAAAACTGATTGGAAGCAATTAGAAACTAGGTAAGGCTTACCAGTTATAGTAACGCAAGGAAACTTTCGGGTCGTTGAGTAGTTTCATCAGATGGTATCCTGCAATGGAAACCGACTAATACGGCGCCTATGGAATACGGGAATGAATAAGACTAACAATATCATCTACAGAGTATTGGACTTTGAGTGCCGAATAGCGTCCACGTGCTGTGGGCTTATCGAATTCATCCATGGCCATGGAGCCTATGAAGGAGATTGGATTGGGCAGATTGTCCCACAGGCTTCAAAGCTCGTTCACACCATACCGCGTCTCCTACATCGGTCTGTCAAAGAATTTCTAGAAGAGCAGGATGCTCTACCAGGTATTTCATCACGTGGTGGCTAAAACAACAGGAGCATTCATTGATTAACATCTCACAGCGTTTTCCTTTGAGGTAACATACTCGGACCATGAAAGACTTCTCGCAGCGCGAGTCATTACAATGAAGACAATCCTCGAGCCAGGACTCCAGAAAGAAGCAATTAACGATCTGGCAGATTACTGCCTTTGCATCGCACAGCATATGGAAGAACAGACCCAGCAAACCAACACTGTACTGTTAGACGAGACTAATCGCAGCTGCATGGCGTGCGCGAGAGCGACGGGTCACCAAACTTGGTATTCGCCGGACAACCGTCACAGCAAGGATATTATAACGACTATGACATGTGCAGGCATTGACGGCACGGGCAAAACCGCCGAGTTTCAACAATTCGACTTAGCGACAGAGCTCGATTTCGTATCATATGCGATAGTCTTTGAGCTCTTCCTGTATGCGAGAGCGAAAGTTTCAGAGGATCCATCACTATCTCAAAAATCCGACAGAATGCCGGTACTGCACGCCATGCACTGTGGAGCTCATCCAGGGTTACTGGAGAGATTTTCCAAACCTTCATGGCACAGTCTCCTGCGAACTTTGTTTGATCAGGGCGCTGATCCTAACTTTGAGTACAAGGGGAAAACGGCATGGAGGTGAGTTCAACCTTCTCATCAATGCAGCCCATAATGTACATGACTTGGCTGTCATTCGGCCGATACTTCGCCATTCCCAAACACCGCCAATTACCGAAGGAAGAAAACACTTCTTGGTGCCCTCTTCAATGAGCTCATTCTAGCAAGTTGCCTCTGGAAGGGTCCTCATTTTACTGCTCATAAAGGACCTACGCTAATAGTCCTGTTTCAAGGCTCCGCCTTGACGTACAGGGGATAGAGGAAATGAGTGCTTCGTCTTTCGCAATAATCCCAGAAGAGTTTGGGTTATTCCTCGACCATGGAGCCAATTGTAACCAAACTTTTGACTACTGCGGTATACAAGGTGAGTGCAGGAATCATATGTTCTATGATGTGCACGTGCAAGTTGTATTGCCCGTAAAAGAGTCGTAACATATGTTGACCAATGATATGAATAATGAACAAATGGCTTCTGTGCTGATGATATCATTAATAGTTTTGAGTCATTCGAAGGTTAGAAGAAGTGCAGATCATTCCTCCAATAATAGCGAGCACCTCTACTCGATGCTTCAAGGGGTCATAACGGATCGAATGACCCAACTAGAAACAAGCGAGACCGAGAAAGCAACAACGGACAGCGAAGATCTCGACATGATAGTATGGGCGTGCTTCGCCCGTGTATATACGCAAGACGAGTCAAAGTCAGGCAAAACCGATGCCAATGTAGCAGAGATAGCCGGCTCGGATCAATCAATCTCTGCTCGACCAAGATGGCGGATTTCTCTACTTTACTGGGCGACTCACTGTGCTTTAGAAACAGCAGATGCCCAAGAATTCCGTCACCGCCTTGAGGAAGGAGGGGCCACACTGCAAGAGCCTTTCATCGTCAAGCTGTTTACGTGGAAATATAGATTGGATCATTTCGAAGGAATCGTCTCAAAGGTCCTGAACAGGGAAGAAAGTACGCGATTTACAAAAGCCTGGAGGCAAGCGTTTCCGAACTACACCATCCCCCTCTTCCCCCGATTGATCAACGCAATGCTTATGATCCTTCACAATGGACGATTTCTCCGCAACGACGGGCCTCTCCGCGCTAACGAGCTCCTTCGTGTTGGCAAAATCATTTCTGATAGCTTCGGGCGTCGTAAAGCTCCTAACGTCGGTATGGTTCTTCGCACGGCTGAGCGACTTCATGACGTCGGCTTCTTGAGCAGCGAAGGGCTGTTGTGGGCCACCCAGATCCTTCGTATAGGCAGGCTTTTTTGGGACAATGGGCTCATTTCCACGGACTCGCTGTTCACCACGCAGCCGCTCCTTACCGCGGGCGTCAGCTCCAGCACCGAAGCGGTCCTTCGCGGAGCAGAAATCCTTCGTGACAACGGCTGGATTGGTGACCTAAGCCTCCTTTCCAGCAGCGCATTGGCTTCAAACGGCCAGCCGCTTTTCACCAACGAGTTCCCGCAGGCTTACGATCTCTTCTGCGATAATGGGCTCAGTCCGCATGGCCCTTCAAAGGCATGTACATTCATGTAGAGAATGGGCCAGCTTTGTGAGCCATGCTCGCCGGTTAAAAAAAGAAAAGCCCGCACACCCGTACCGATCGTTAAAGTGTATTTTCCGTATATCGTAGCCTTTCCGGAGATAGCTGAAGAAAGTTGAGGCTTTTTCAATAGCCTGAGTACAAAGAAGAAAAACCAGATAAGGATAAAGGTCATTATTTGCTTCCTTGGAAAATCGCTGCCCGTCTTTTGAGTCTGGACATCTTGTGGGTTGGTGCAGTTGATTAACCACATGGAAAGGCATTTGATGAAGCACGAAAACCGTCTCCAGCAGTTGCGTTCATATATTGACGGGATGATACGCTAGTACAGTACCCCGCACTAAGTCTTCGCTAAAATCGCGTATAGCTAAGGTATTGAATTTGAGTTAATTCTATAGATAAATTATTGCATTTCACAACAACGGCAACGCCCGCGTCCCCCAATGGCAAGGCGTCCGACTACGAATTGGAAGATTTCTGGGTTCGATCCCCACCTCGGTCATTATTTATCTTAATTGTTGATAATCTTTTGTACTTTATTCAAATCATGTTACTAAAAACCGAAAATGCATGCTGTTAATTTGGCTACAATTTTGCGCTTTTTGTAATCGTGGCCACCACTATGCGACCTACATTGATTCTACGATAGGAAATTTGGGCAACTCCCCCCCGGTTCGCTTTGGCGGACCAGATGAAGAAATTCTCACAAAGCGTCGTGAGAGGAACCAATTGCCTATCACGGCGAGCTCAGACTTGGATATCTTTGTGTAATGGAAGCAGGGTCTTCCGAAGCCACGTGCGAATTCGTGCATGTGACTCCCGCCCCAGCGCGAAGCCTCGTGCACCAACGCTCAAGTTTTATTTCGCATCCTCAGGTACTTTCGCAGCGAGTCTAATCCTATCTGTAGCTGTGTCCTATCGCTAGCTACGCACGAGCTTTTCTACTTGAATGCACACATTCTGTATTCGGGGTGCGCCGCTGCTACCCCATCCGCTAACTGTTCAACCACGGATCTTGGAGCAGTTCTCCCGCTGTCGCTCGGTCCTCTGGCATCCACCGTAGCATTCTCCTTACAAAGTTGAGAAAGAGTCTCTTGTCATCGCCAGTCAATGATGTCAAGCAGCTCTCGAGGGTGGAAGCGTTTGATGCCTTTCTGTCACTCTGCAATAATTCCCCTTGCGTTCAAAGTGAGCAAGGATTGGATTCCGCGAAAAGGTCGCGGATAAAAGGGGTTTCACACCTTCTGCGGTAAAATAATGAGTTGCCTTTTCTCCTCGTTTGAGGAGCTCCCTTGGGGGAGGGCCAAGAAAAGATGTCATCTCGAGCAGATGTACCTCTGGACTGTAAGCGCTTTTGATAGGATCGAACGCATCAAAGAGTGTCCTGTTCTCAACTAGATCCCAAAGCTTTCAAGGTATCTACGTCAATTTTGCTACGTAAAAACTGTGGAGGCGCCAACGGAACACTTACCATAACTCCGAGATTCCATATATCGACACTGTAGGTCCAACCAGCTCGTAAAATTACTTCGGGAGCTTGGAAGAGATCAGCCTGAATGGGGTGGTTGTGGAGTTGAGGAACATCCCCCAAGACAGCCAAACCAAAGTCCGCAATTTTTGGTGGCCCGGGAGGACTTTGAAGGTCGCCAAAATTTCGAGAGGGATAGATAGCCCTGCTACCCTCCATTTTTCGAGGAGTAGGTTCCTCAGCCTCGTCGTTGACCAAATCCTCAATCACCGCCTGATGTTCAATACCAAGTAGAATGTTGTCAGGTTTCAAATCTACAATGGCCAAGTCAATTTCGTCTTGCAAACTGGACTTGTTGCCGACCAGTTGCGTACCTGTGTGAATAACGCGACACTTGGTGTGAAGATGATCAAGCCCGGTGAGCACCATTGCCAGTAATGGCTTTAGAAAGTAGCCTGGTATTTGGCCGTTCGATAAACGTCTTTGAAATCTTGAAACAGACTCCCTCATGGGCGCGTAGACCAAGCCCACGTGTGTTGAATCTGGTCCAACTACTTCGAACGAGTTTAGCACCGTCCTCAAGTATCGTAAACCTTCACTATTGGGATCCGTTGTGGCAATGCAGCGCGATATCTCCAGTTCAGTGCTGGCAGCAGATTTTTCGATGAGACCGTTGGTGAGGATCTTCAGAGTCACGAAGGGGTTTGCTTGCCACCACCACCTTACTGGGTCAACAGAAGCAAAAGGCATTCAAATCCAACGTTTCTCAACACACGTCTGAATATCCCGCGTCAACCATACCGTGGAGCTAGCGCCGTATCCCAGCTTCGCGACAACCAGATATCTGTCGTTGAAGGTCTCTCCTAAACGAACCGGATAATAATGCTGCGGGCAATATCGAGGGAAGGTTTGTTCCTCAATGAGATCATCTGTACTCAACATCGCTGAGGTTTTCGCAGCAAATGACCGGGGTCTGAGTCTGGGTCCCTGGAGACTACGCATCAGCCTCGCAATAGGATTCATGAAAGCAGTCTTTGTCGGATAACCGATAAGCAGTCAATTATTGGGTGCCAAATGTCGCGATAATTTCGCTAGGGTTGCTTTCGAATACCAAGAGACGAACCTGGTCTAGGAGGGCGCGCAAATGACGCGGGCGCTGTTAGGCGCAGGCTTTAGTCCCGCTATTTAAGAGCGTGGCAAGTCTCAGCGGCCCGTAAGCGAATCAGGTCCTCAGCTTGAGAGTTCCCGGCTGCACCTGCCGCAGATATATTTACATATTCACCAGGACATACTTGCTGTTGACCTCGCAGACTTGCAAACCCTTAAATCAGGTGAGAATCGAAGGCTAAGTGCTCAAAAGATGTTTGTCCTGTTCCGTGGTGTTGAGGCCGTGAGAACTCAGGCGGGCTGTTCACATCTTCTGCCTGCAAATGATACGACCCGTATTCGGTACCTAAACAGTGCTAGCTCTCTCCTCTGACGGGCTGCACCATGGAGACCTACATGAGACCTTATGCAGAGAATCAGCTCAACACTTTGGAAGTTTCTCTGACTGTATTTCTGGTGAACGTATTCGCTGGGTTTCTTAGCGGTGTCGTCGGATACTACACCGACGCTTTCCTTCCTGGCTTTCTACTTCGTACCATCTATGTTGCTCTTATAGCTCATGGCGTTACGAATAGGAAAGTCTGGAGCCTTTCGATACCCTCCGAGGTTCTTAACTTCGCTATCGTTGCATACAATTTTTTCTGGGGGCCCGACGCAGTGAATACCAGAACAGCCTCTTTCCATCACCTTGCCTTCTCGGCTGTCAGCTTTTCTGCCAACACGCTTACGAGATTCAGATGGTCTATAGATCGCTGGTGCATGTTCTTCTGGCTATTCACGAGGCCTCTTGTTGAATGCCTCGCGCTCGCTTTCTTGGAGGGAACGCCAAAAGTCAAGTGGATTGAAGTGATAATATTTTTTTGTTCGATGCTTGTGGCTCTTGGGCTGCAGCGATCACACTCCGTTGCACTTATCCAGATATCGATTCTGTCTGGTCTACACATCGTGCTCTTCCCTCGATTTGGACACTTCTGGGCACTGTTGGCCGATACTCTAATGGTTCTTTGCTTAACACTAGCTGCTATAGCAATTTCACCAGCACTGCTTCACGGATTGAATCCAATTGCAACCCAGCTTTGGCTCGCAGTCATGCGTAGCCTTGTTGCCCTTGTCAACGTCTATCATGTACTCGGACCAAGTTTATGGCGAATGCTTGTGTGGATCGAAGATAGTCACTTGGAACCTTCGGCTTCATTCGTTTACAGGCCTCTTGAGAACACATCGGAGCAGTTTCGAATTCTCGTATTACGACGAAGACGATTATTTAGGCTTCCTAGCTGTAATCTCGAGGTAGCCCGAGTACAAGATGAGACGGAATTCTCGGCTTGCTCTTACGTGTGGGGTTCGAACAACCTCACACGAAGAATCTTGGTTGACAACAAACAATTTCTAGTCACTGAATCAGCGTATCAACTTCTTTACCAGCAACAGTCATTTCTCTTAGAAAAGCGGCTTTGGATTGATGCCGTCTGTATAGATCAAAGCAACAGCGAGGAAAAGCAAGACCAGATTGCCCATATGCAACTCATATACGGCAGAGCTAAATGTGTCGAAGCATATCTAAGCTATGGTTTTAGGAATACCAACATACAGAACCTTCTGTATATGCTTGCGACCACAGCAAGTAGAGCCCAGCTGGTATACAACATGAATACTATCGAGGTCCTAACTCTCATCTCGAACAACCTAGAGGAATGGAATGAATTGGCAGACTTGTTGCGATTGCCCTACTTCAAAAGAATGTGGATAATCCAGGAGGTATCTTTGGCAACGAATTTGTTCATCAACATTGGCATGACACGAATACCTTGGGACAACTTTGCATGCGTGATCGACACGCTGGATTCTCAGCCCCTAGAGGATTGTTTTTCGAAACTACAGAGGCTCAGGACTGGAGAGATTACACCCAATCTTCACATGCCAGCCAAGCTGATGGCCTTTGCCCGGCAGGAGGCCGAAGAGCACGGGGTATTATCCCTTTTTTGGCTTCTGCTCGAGTTTCGCAGCAGCAGTTGCGCAATGCCACGTGACAAAGTATTTGCCCTCTATGGTTTGGTTTCTGCTGAGTGCCGGAATCAGTTGCCAGTGGACTACAAGTGCACAGATGAGCAATTGTTCACGCGAGTCATGCGGTATCTCATCGCAGAGGAAGGGTTCATGCCCTTGACATGTTGCGGCGACTCATTGGAGGAAGCAAACATACCACGAGACAATTTCCCAACCTGGGTAGTCAATTGGGCAACCCCTTCAAGTCACGGGTTTTTCGGGACTAATATTCCCACGTGGCAAGCGGCGACGCAGCTGACCCCCACCTATGACTTAGACTCGACCGGGACCAAGCTTTTAGTAGATCTCAGTATCATCGACCGCTTATCAGACTCGATCTATATCGCACCATTAAGTCCAAAAGCCACTGCTGTGGAGTCGTCAGAATACGAGAAATACCGGTACGAGTGGATGTCTGACATTTCGAGAATGTTATTGACCCAAGCTGGTGATGAGGCAGGTGAACGAATCTCTCTCAAACGTGCATTGTACCGGGTCTTGACCATGGACTTCGAGGATCAGGAGGACAATGTGACACTAAACTGGATGACTGACACCTTCGACTCCGACTACACAAAATTTGAAAGGTGGTACGGGCTTCGTGTCTCTTACGAATCGTCAATGGCTTGTATGGTGCAAAGGGGTTTAGAAGATGTGGAAACGGAAACTCTAGATGCCTCAGATGGGATTGTGCACGCGAACAAGGTCTGGCGGCGCTTTCGATGTATAAACCGACGTATAGGTGTGACCGAAAAAGGTCGAATCGGAAATTTTCCAAGGAACATGCTACCAGACGATGAGATCTGTCTGATTGCTGGCGCGCCTGCTCCATTTGTTGTTAGGAAAGCCCCTCGGGATTCCACTGAGACAAGTGATAGTAGATATATCGTCGGAAGCTGCTACATTCATGGGATTATGGATGGCAGTCTTGCGCAAGGCCCTTGGACGCCTTACTACCTGAAGTGAAATCTCTGGTCGACCTCTACGACTTTGGAAATGAAAGGTCAACACTTCGTTAGCTTTGTGCTGAATGAGCGAAAGTGCGGGATACGGATAAGTAGGCCACGTTTTATAGGTTTAATACTACCGGGAAGCTGGCAAAGCTTCGAAGCCTACTTGCCGACGATACTACAGTACCCTATACTATAAGGCTCTAACGGCCAGAAAACTTAAACTATTATGAATATTCGGGGTAATAGCGCTCGATCAACCTTCTACTGTAGTAATGGAAACCTGGTTCCGCTATCCGCTCTCGAATGAGCTCTCGTCCGAGAAAAACGTCCAGAATTTTCGAGACATTAATCATATAAAATAATTTTTCCACTAGCTATTTCAGTTGTCTTGAATTCAACTCACTTGATTAAATACTCTAACTGTGAGTTCTTTACTTGAAAGTTCAGTATATCATTTACTTCTCAGCTAGTTATTTTATCTGAACGTATTGAACTCAATATTACATCAAATTTATTTTGAACATCTGAGCGAGTGAGAATCAACTGACAGCGGATAAGTCAAGTTAAAGATTTTCAGAGAGAGTGTTAACATTCAAATCGGTTCGAATAATCAGCTCTTGATTGAAGATTATAACATGCAAATACTCTCAACTTTCATTGAATTGCAAGCATGATGACACTGCTTGTATTTTAGTCTTCTTGAATGACATTGATGAAAGACATTTCAACTGTCATGCTCTGAGAGCTTTGGAATTCGACCCTGCTAAATGTTGGGACCGTGCCTAGAATCTAACTATACTAAGAATCCGTCGACCATACGATATTGGTACCAAGACCCATTCAAGCTACTCGGCTAGGATAGGACGAGTCTAAAGAAACCTGTTTACCGAATGGTCGATGCAACCGAAAGACAGAACAACATTCGGGGATCAATAGGATCAATGGCTTAGAGGGCTGTTAGATTGCTAGAGGATTCTCCGCTCATTAAGTAGCATCGATTCACCCGATCAATAGAATCAACGGGAACGTAAGGCCGTTAGATTGCTAGAGGATCACCAAACCCCAGCTCGTGGATCAGTCGAGTCAAAATAATCTGTGCCAACAAACTCACTAGTGAGCCTGCTTCAATGGCATGTCAAATCGCTCGTGACAGACGAGTTAAAATAACCTGCTTCAAGCTCGTGGATTCGACGAATGAAAACAACCTGTGGTTACAGTGAGCCTGCTTCAATGGCGGACCCGACAATGCGATGTAGGAAGGTCCACTGGTAGGTAGGGCGATGAGGGTTGGTAGGCCATCGCTTTGACGGAGGGCGCCATTGAAGCAGGCTCACTAGTCGACTTGCTCAACGAAGAGGTCGAATCTGATCGTGCCATTGAAGCAGGCTCACTAAATTGACTTTGGCCCGAACATACATCGGACCGGATTTGTTG
>JAABUH010000222.1_pt1 | contig 87063 bp, 78 predicted proteins | sample 5559121 | NCBI WGS metagenome assembly JAABUH01 (sample SAMN10711871, study PRJNA513364) | rock metagenome | isolation source: Antarctica rocks | place: Antarctica: Victoria Land, Battleship Promontory nord | collected 2015-12-28
GCCCCGACGATGGCGCCGGCCACACCGGGCCGGTCGCGGACCCAGGCCAGCGCCACGGCCAGTGGTGAGGTGCCGAGCCCCTCGGCCGCTGTCACCACCGCCTCCACCACCCGGGACGCCGACTTGTTGCGGTGGGGCTTCAGCGATGCCGCCAGGTGCGTGCTCGCGCCGCGGGAATCGGCCGGGGTGCCCTGGCGGTACTTGCCGGTGAGCACCCCACGGGCCAGGGGGACCGCAGCCAGCACTCCCACGCCGTGGTGCGCGGCAGCCGGAGCAAGCTCGGCTTCGATACCGCGCTCCAGCAGCGAGTACTCCGTCTGCACCACGACCAGCCCGGGCCCGGACGCGGCACCCACGGCCGTGGCCAGTTGCCAGCCGGTGTATTCGCGCACCCCGACATAACGGACGCGCCCCGAGCGCACCGCGTGCTCGAGGGTGTCCACCACCTCGGCCACCGGGGTCAGTGGGTCCCAGGCGCAGACCTGCCACAGGTCCAGGTGGTCGGTACCGAGCTCGGCGAGGGTGGCGTCCAGCTGGGCAAGCAAGGCACGACGGGAGCAGTCGACCAGTCCGCCCGGCTGTGCGCCGGACGCCGCGCTGAGCACCACCGCAGCTCGGGGGACGAGGTCGCCAATCAGCTCCGCGAGTACCGATTGTGCTGCACCCCCCGCATACCCGGGGGAGATGTCGACGAGGGTGCCACCAGCGTCGACGAAGCCCACCAGCTGCGCGGCGGCCTCGTCGGAGTCGGTGTCCCGGCCCCAGGTGAGCGTGCCCAGCCCGGTCCGGGACACCCGAAGACCGCTCGCTCCTACTGCTCTGTGCTCCACAGCTTGGCAACCCTAGGCCGCAGCTGTCCGATGCCCGGCCAGGCTCGCCGGGTTGGCCGACGCCACCCGGTAATCTCCGCGGCATGCGACTGGGACTGAACATGGGCTACTGGGGCGCCGGTAATGACGCGTCCAAGCTGGAGTTGGCCATCGAGGCTGAGCGGCTTGGCTTTTCGGTGGTGTGGGCGGCCGAGGCCTACGGTTCCGACGTACCGACGGTGTTGTCCTGGGTGGCCGCGCAGACCTCGACTATCGACGTCGGTAGCGCCGTCATGCAGATTCCCGCCCGCACCCCCGCAATGACCGCGATGACCGCGGCCACGCTGGACACCCTCTCCGGCGGACGGTTCCGGCTGGGGTTGGGTGTGTCGGGCCCGCAGGTGTCCGAAGGCTGGCACGGCGTGCGTTTCGGCAAGCCATTGGGCCGGACCCGGGAGTACGTGGAGGTGGTGCGCCAGGCGCTGTCCGGCGAGCGCGTGCGCCACACCGGCGAGCACTACCCGCTGCCGCTGCCGGACGGCCCGGGCAAGGCGCTGCAGCTCACCGTGCACGGCGCCCGCAAGGACCTGCCGATCTACCTGGCCTCGGTCGGCCCGCGCAACCTCGAGCTGACCGGGGAGATCGCCAACGGCTGGCTGGGCATCTTCTGCTCGCCGAAGCACCTGGGCACCCACCTGTCGCACATCGTGGCCGGGCGAGCCAAAGCCGGGCTCAGCGATCTGAGCGGCTTCGACGTGGCGCCGTCCGTCCCGCTCGTGCCCGGCGACGACTGGACGCAGTGTGCGGACGCGACCCGGCCCTACACCGCGCTGTACGTGGGCGGCATGGGCAGCAGGGACAAGAACTTCTACAACGCCCTCGCCAGCTCCATGGGTTACGCCGACGCCGCTAAGCAGGTGCAGGACGCCTACCTCGACCGGCGCTACGAGGAGGCGATGGCCGCGCTGCCGCTGGAGCTGCTCGACGAGATCGCCCTGCTGGGCCCGGTCGAACGGATTGCCGAGCGGATGGCGGCGCTGGCCGAGGCAGGCGTCACCACGCTGAACATCGCGCCCCCGCCCGGGGCCGACGGTGTGTTGGCGCTACGGACAGCGGCCGAGGCACTGGAGCTCGCGGGAGTCGGCGCGTGATTGTGGACATGAGCTGGGCTCAGGCGCTGATCTTGGGACTTGTCCAGGGCCTCACCGAGTTTCTTCCGATCTCCTCCTCTGCGCACCTGCGGATCGTCTCCGGCATTTTCTACGGCCACGACACCGGCGCCTCCTTCACCGCGGTAACTCAGCTGGGCACGGAGGCCGCAGTGCTCATCTACTTCCTCCGCGACATCGTCCGCATCGTCGCCGCCTGGCTGCGCGGCTTCACCAACGCCACAGTCCGCAAGACCCTGGACTACCGGATGGCCTGGTACGTCATCATCGGCACCGTTCCCGTCGGGGTGCTGGGGCTGCTGTTCAAGGACCAGATCCGCACCGGTGCCCGCAACCTCTGGCTGATCGCCGCGACGCTGATCCTGTTCGCGTTGGTCCTGGCCGCCGCGGAGCGCTACAGCGTCAAGAAGCGGCCGGTGGAGCAGCTGACCCTGCGCGACGGGATCGTGATGGGCTCCGCCCAGGCCCTTGCCCTGATCCCGGGAGTGTCCCGCTCCGGCGGCACCATCACCGCGGGATTGTTCCTCGGCTTGACCCGCGAGGCGGCCGCCCGATATTCGTTCCTGCTGGCCATCCCGGCCGTGCTGGCTTCCGGACTGTTCAGCCTGCCGGACGCCTTCGCCCCCGCCGAGCCCGGGTTGCTGCAGGCCAGCGGTGCGCAGCTGTTGGTGGCTACCGTGGTGGCCTTCGTGGTCGGTTACGCCTCGATCGCCTGGTTGCTGCGCTACGTGGTGAACCACACCATCTACCTCTTCGTCTACTACCGCATCGCGCTGGGCATCCTGGTGCTCGTGCTGCTCACCACTACCGGCCTGGCGGCCTCGTAAGTCCCGCTACCCTGACGCCATGACGGTGATCCTGCTGCGCCACGGCCGCTCCACCGCCAACACCGCAGGCGTGCTGGCCGGGCGCAGCGAGGGCGTCGCACTGGACGAGCAGGGCGCCGAGCAGGCCCATGCCGTGGTGCAGCGACTCGCGGCGCTCCCTCTTGTCGCGATTATCACCTCGCCGCTATTGCGCTGCCAGCAGACCGTGACGCCGCTCGCCGAGGCACGTGCCTTGCAACCGGTGCCGGAGCCACGGCTGGTGGAAGTCGACTACGGCGCGTGGACGGGCCAGGAGCTGAAGAACCTGCTCAGCGAGCCGTTGTGGAAGGTGGTGCAGCAGCACCCATCGGCAGCTATATTTCCCGATGGTGAGGGTCTGGCCCAGGTGCAGGCCCGCGCTGTCACCGCGGTGCGCGAACACGACGCGCGACTCGCCGCCGAGCACGGCAATGACGTGCTGTGGGTGGCCTGCACCCACGGCGACGTGATCAAGTCGGTGCTCGCGGACGCGCTCGGCTGCCACCTGGACACCTTTCAACGCATCGTCGCCGACACATGCTCGGCCAGCGTCATCCGTTACACCGAGACGCGGCCGTTTGTCTTGCGCAGCAACGATACCGGCGGTGACCTGTCCAGCGTCATCCCGGCGCCACCCGCCGCCGACGGGGACGGCGCGCAGCCGGCGGATGCGGTGGTTGGTGGCTCGACCGGCGCGTGAATACGCCGAGCGTGAACCGACTGTGCCGATCACGTCTGATTCCCCTAGGGTCGGAGATGCCATGTCACGAGTAATCCACGTCTTCCGCGCCCCGGATCGCTTCGTCGTCGGCACAGTCGGCGAGCCGGGAGATCGGGCGTTCTACCTGCAAGCTGTGCAGGAGGCCCGACTGATCAGCGTGCTGCTGGAGAAGCAGCAGGTTCAGGTGCTCGCCGAGCGGGTGATCGCCCTGCTGGAAGAGGTGCACCGGCGTTTCGGCGCGGACGTACCGACCGAGGCCCCGACGGTGGATGACCTGGAGCCGCTCACCGCGCCGGTGGAGGAAGAGTTCCGGGTGGGCACCATGGGCCTGGGTTGGGACGCCGAGGCCAACTCGGTGGTCGTGGAGTTGCTCGCGGTCACCGAGGGTGAGGTGGACGAGTCGGTGGTGCTCGACGACACCGAAGAGGGTCCCGACTCGGTGCGGGTTTTTCTCTCCGCGGAGCAGGCGCGGGACTTCGCGGCGCGCTCCGAGCGGGTGATCACCGCCGGACGCCTGCCGTGCCCGTTGTGCAACGAGCCACTCGACCCGGCCGGGCACGTATGTGTGCGCACCAACGGGTACCGCCGCGGTGTGGGCATCGCACCTTCTGCCGGCGAAGCCGACCAGGACTGACGTCTACGGTGCAGGTCCACGACCCGGCAACGCTGGAACTGCTGCGCCGCGGAACCCTGGAAGTCGCCGGGCGGATCGTCGAGGCCAGTAACGCGACGCTGCTGTGCACCATCGAGCTCGACGGCGTCAGCGCGCACTGCGTGTACAAGCCGGTCCGCGGTGAGCGTCCACTGTGGGACTTTCCGGACGGAACCCTCGCCGGGCGCGAGGTCGCGTCCTACCTGCTCGCGCAGGCAACGGGCTGGGGAGTGATCCCGCCAACGGTGTTGCGGTCCGGCCCTTTTGGCGACGGAATGGTGCAGCTGTGGATCGATTCAGCAGCGGCGAGCATCAGCGAGTCGGGTACCGCGGAGTATGTCGAGCAGGTCAGCGACCTCGTCGAGCTGTGTGCACCCGGTGAGGTGCCGTCGGGCTGGAAAGAGATCCTGCGGGCCCAGGACTACGGCGGCGACGTGGTGGTGCTTGCGCACGCCGACTCGGCGCAGCTGCGCCGGATGGCCGTGCTGGACCTGGTGCTGAACAACGCCGATCGCAAGGGTGGCCACGTGTTGGCCGGCCTGGACGGCGGCGTCTACGGCGTGGACCACGGCATCTGTCTGCATACCGAGAACAAGCTGCGCACAGTGCTCTGGGGCTGGGCGGGGGAGAGCATCGGCGACGAGGCGACGGAGGTGCTGAGCCGCCTGGCCGCGGAGCTGCAGGGACACCTTGGCGAGGCGCTGCACGAGCATCTGACCATCCGCGAGGTCGACGCCGTCAGCAGACGTCTCCGACGCGTCCTGGCCCACCGGGAAATGCCCGCGCCCTCGGGTACCCGGCCCGCCATTCCCTGGCCGGCGTTCTGAGCGGAAGGCCGCATTCACGCCGGCGAGAAGCGCGCGTCCACTTCGGCATCGGTCAGGCCGAAGTCTGCGAGGGCGTAGCGGTGGGCGGGCCGACGACCGCCGGTGGTGCTCTCGTCCTGCATCGCCCGCATCGACGCTCGGGCCCCCTCGGTCCTCGGTAGGCCGAAGTGGGTATAGATCGACTCGACGGTGGACAGTGGATCGGCGATGAAGTCCGCATAGGACACATCGCAGAACTGGGCCGGATTGTGGCGGGCTCGGGCAGCGGTGAAATTGTCCAGCCCGCGTCCCCACAACTCCAACTGATCGCGTCCGATGACCCCGTCGGTGAACACGTGTGACCATCCCTCGGTGGCCTGCGCGCTGAGACTGCAGGATGACGAGATCGCGGTACGGGGGTCACGATGGGTCTGGATCACCAGTGCATCCGGGTAGACCTCAAGCAACGCGTCCAACGCGAACAGGTGGCTGGGGTTCTTCAGCACCCAGCGGCGGTCCGCATCGTGCAGTCCGATGAGCTGCAGGTTGCGCCGGTGCCGGGCGTACGCCCCAGTCCAGTCCTGCCGAGCCAGCCAGGCGGAGTACGTCGGGACGTGCGCGAGGGACTCATAGGACACCGACTGCAGCGATTGGCGCAGCAGCTGCCAGCACTCCTCCACCTCCGCCGCGTCCATGAAGTGCACGCCCATGAACTCCGGGCGCTCCACATGGTGCTGGCTGTAGCCGGCCTGCAGCGCCTGGAACACCGGATTGGACTCCCAGGTGCCGCGGGGCGGACGCGGCTGGGGCATCTCAGTCAGCCACATCTCCAGGCCTTGGTGTGCCGGGTCTGCGGTGAGGAGGCGGTGCAGCGCGGTAGTGCCGGTGCGTGGCAGCCCGGTGACGAAGATAGGGCGCTCGACGGCGACGTCGGCGTGCTCCGGGTACTGCTTCCATGCAGCCTCGCTCAGCAGACGCGCCACCAGAGCGCCGCGGAGGAAGACCCGGGACATCTTGCTGCCCGCCGGGGTGAGTCCGGCTTCCTTCGTGTAGGAGTCCAGCAAGACCTGCAGACCCTCCAGGTAACCGAGATCGCCGAAGTCGCTGAGCCCGGTGAGCTTGGTGGCTGAGGCGTGCAGGTTCTCAACGGTGCCGACCGAGGTGCGCGGTGCGCTCATTGGTGGAACTCCCCACAGTCGACGTCCAGGGTCTGCCCGGTGATCGCCCGTCCCATCGGCGAGGCCAAGAACACCACTGCGTCGGCGATCTCGTCGGGTTCGGGCAGCTTACGAAGGTCCAATGTGGACGCGGTTTCGTCGTACACCTGCTGCGCAGGCACATCTCGTTGCTTGGCCAGATGTCCGAAGTACCACTGCAGGGTGTCCGCCCAGATCCAGCCCGGCACCACGGTGTTCACTCGAATGCCGTGCGGACCGAGTTCGGTGGCCAAGCTCTGTGACGCCGCGAGCAGCGCGGCCTTGGTGATTTTGTACGGGCCGTAGGGCTGGCGGGTGTGCCGGATCACCGAGGAGTTGATCATGACGACTGCACCACGGCTGGCGGCCAACGCCGGAGCGAACAGCCGGGTCAGCCGTAGCCCACCGAGCACCGTGACGTCGAAGGCCGCACGCACCGCGTCGAAGTCCACCGCGGCCAGATCGGTCATCGGCGGCATACCAAACGCGTTGTTCACCAGCGCGTGCACGTGACCGAACTCCGAGGTTGCCTTCTCGACCAAGCCGGCGGCCGAGTCGTCATCGGTGATATCGGTACGGACGGTCAACGCCCGACGGCCGAGTTCCTGGACCGCCGCGGCGACCTCGTCCAACCGCGACTGCGTCCGCGCGGCCAGCACCACATCGGCCCCTGCGCCCGCACACCGCACCGCGATGGAGCGCCCCAGCCCGGGGCCGACCCCGGAGACCACGACGACCTTGCCGTCCAGTATCCCCATCAGCTCAACATCCGGTTGGCCACAGCGACTTGGCGGATCGCAATGCGCTGCGACCACTCACGCGGGCTCAGCTGGGCCTCGGCGTAATACGGCAGACGCTCGGGCAGCTCGTTGAAGCTCACCAATTCCACTCCCGGTCCATCCTGGACGGTGAGTTCCCGGGAAAGGCGCTGCCAGCGGATCTGCAGGTAGCCCTTGCGGTGCCCGGTGCACTCCAGCCAGTTGACCAGGCCGGGGTTGCGCTCGGCGACGACGAACCGGATCTTGCCGTCTGGGTCGACGCGGGCCTGGGACGTGGTGAGGCTGGTCTGGTGGTTGATGTAGTCCAAGGACACGTACCACATGCTGCCGAGCTGCATACCTTGATAGGGCGCGTCGGAGGCCGGCACCGTGACGATGAGGGCCTGGTTGTCGTCCAACTCATAGTGCCCCGCGGAGGAGAACTGTGAGGTCAGGCCGCCGGGGGTCAGCCGTGGTTCCCACATCGTGTTCGCCGGCCGGGAGAGGTAAAACATCTCGGGGAAGACGAGGAACGTCTTGATCCGGTTGATCAGCATTGTGGCGGCCACCTCGAACGCCTTCTCCAGCTGCGCCGTGGACTTTGGCGTCGGAGCGAGCCCGGTGCGGTCTGCGCGCTGGATCCGGATCCGGCCGGGTTGCTCGGTAGCCCAGTCGCTGAACACCTCGCGCACCACCAGGGTGGTCGTCCCGGCAGGCAGGGTGACGTAGTTCGGTCCGACGTCGGGCTTGGCGGGCCCGAAACGCACTTCATACGTCCCGTCGGCGCCGATTTCGATGGCGCGGTCGTCGAAGGCAGGGGGGCTGTCCGGAACCGTGTTCGGTGCGTGGTGGCCCGCCATCACCTGGAAGTTGAGATCGGCTGCGCTACCGCGGGTTCCGGTGACCACGTACTCGGCGTTGTCGCGAATGTCGGCGCTGTAGTACAGCGTGTCGGGGTTGTCCAGGCCCATCTTCATGTACGGCCCGGTGGACTGGGAGAAGTACGGGAAATCCCGCTCGTAGGCAAAAGCGAACTGCATCGAGGCGCGGATGCCGCCGGCAAGATACTCCAGACCCTCGAGCAGATCCTGATCCGTCTGGATGTGCGCCGCCTCGACGATGAGCTTCTCGGCCTCGGCCATGGCCGCGGCGAACCGATCGGTGAGCACTGCTGCCTCCAGGGTCATGGCTGGGTGAACTTCAGGCTGGGGAGGTCGTCCAGCGACACCCAGTACTCGTAGCTGCGTTGGTAACCGGTGTGCGTGATCTGCCAGGTCCCTTCCGCGGATCGGGCGTAGCTGTCTTCGTAGAAGGCCGCGCCGCGCAGCATCATTCGCTGCTCGGGCACGATCACGACGTCTTGTAGATACCAAACTCCGGTCGCCGTGTCACCGTCGATCTCGATCTCGGGATGACCCACGTGGTGTTCGGTGATGATGCCGGTGTCGAGCGAGCTGCGCATGAACTCGACGATCTCCGTGCGGCTGGAAAAGCTCAGCTTTGCGCCGTAGTTCGAGGTCGCGTCCGGGGCCAGGGTGTCGGCGAACTCGTCCCACAGCTTTTGGTCCAAGGCGCGGAGGTAGCGGTACTTCAACCGCTTGAGCTCTTCGAGCACGACCAGATCCATTCGAGCAGACTAGAACGAGTTCTAGTTCTGCGCCAGCATCTGTGCGGTGATCTGCCAGTTAGCTGGAATTCTTTGCGCGGACACCGGATCCGTAGGCAGCACAGGAACATCCTCCCTCGAACTGTCGGTGCGGCCCGATAACGTCAGCGTTGCAAGGTCGGACGCCATCGTAGGGCCAGGACCGACCTCAGTACGAACACCCTCAAGGAGGCCTCCCATGGCAGAGCCGACTGGCAACACGCCTGCCGAACCCACCGACCGCAGTCTCGGTGCGGTGCTCAGCTGGGAGGGCTTCGAGCTCCGACTAGCGGTGTACCTGTCGACCATGGTCGATCCCGATGAGAAGGACCACCTGGTGCTCGAGGTGCCCGGGGAGAGTGGGACCGAAGGCTGCGCTCCCTATGTGCAGTTCGCGGCGTTCAGTGACGGCGAGATGATCCGCGCGGAGGTTGTGAGCAACCGATACCTCTCTCCCGCCCACCGCCTCAGCGCCCGGCAGTTGTCCGAGTTCGAGGGCATGGGCTGGGAGGGAGGCGACGAGCAGGACCCCAACCACTACCTGGAGCGCAGGGTGGCCGAGACCAAGCTCCTCGCATCGATGGCCGTCCTGGTCCTGCGGGACCACTTCCACCTACCCTGCCCGGAACTGCTCTCGATCCAGGCCTGGGGACCGGCCGCCACGGGGATTGCGGTGCTGGGCCTTCCGGACACCGCGGACGTTCCTGCGGACATTGTGGACAGCGCTCGGGCGTCGCGGTCGCTTATGGTCTTGTACCCAGAAGATCGTGATCAGCTTCTGCGCCATGTGCGAGACGCCCTGCGCGAGGAGTACGACGACGAGCCGACCATGGACGACGACGAGGACTTCCTCCTCGTCCATCTCGGTCAGCCGGTCTGGGTCAGGGTCTGCAAGGACGAACCGAAGGTGCAAATCCTCGCGCGGGTCGTCCACAACGTCCACTCGCGTCGTCAAACAGCGGTCGAGCTCGGGTTGCTCAACCGCGATCACCCCTGGCCGAAGTGGAACCTGTGCGAGCGCGCGGTGTGGCAGACGCTGCTCATCCCGGGGCGGCCGTTTGCCCCGGAGCACCTGAGCGACGCGCTGGAAGTATTCTTCGCCGCCATGAGCACGACGCGCGACGACCTTGCCGTGCGTAGCGGCGGGAGCCCTGGCTGACGAGCTCGACGCCGCAGCCGCGAAGCGACGCCCCGCAGGAGGAGAAGATGGCCGTGCGGGGTTCGCGGTGGGTTTTCACCGGAACCGCATCCCGGTGCGGCTTGTCGCCCGCGAACGGCCCTAATGGTGCACCATCGCTCTACAACGACGATGCAGGAGGACAGATGACACAGGTACTGGCCGGGGCGGAACCGTGGTCGGCGGCGGGTGGCCCCGTCGGGGTGCTCGTGTTGCACGGCTTCACCGGCAATCCGCAGTCCATGCGTCCGCTGGCCGAAGCGTTTGCCGATGCCGGCTACACCGTCGAGCTGCCCCTTCTGCCGGGGCACGGAACCGACCTGCAGGACATGCTTCCCACCCGGTTCACCGACTGGTCCGCGGCCGCCGAGTTGGCGTATGACGCGCTGGCCGCCCGGTGCTCCCGAGTGGTCGTGGCCGGCTTGTCGATGGGCGGCACGCTCACCGTCTGGCTGGCCACCCGTCACCCGGAGATCGCGGGCATCATCTGCGTCAACCCGATGGTGGATGGTCATGCACCCGTGCTCAGCGCCACGCTGGACGCGGTACGCGCCAGCTCGGAGGAGATGTTCCCGGCCATCGGTTCCGACATCGCGTTGCCCGGCGTTGTTGAGCTGGCCTACCCGGGCACCCCGGTACAGCCGCTGATCAGCCTGGTGGAAGCTACTCGCGAGCTGCAGCCCGAGCTGGCCAAGATCAGCTGCCCCGTGCTGATCCTGACCAGTGTCGAGGACCACGTGGTAGAGACAGCGTCCTCGGATCTGCTGGCCTCGGCGGTCTCCGGTCCGGTGCGCCGCGTGAGCTTGCCGCGCTCGTTCCATGTGGCCACCTTGGACTACGACGCGCAGCTCATCGCGGACAGCGCCGTCGATTTCGTGCGGAACCTCGACGGCGCAGAGTAGGCCGATTACACGTGGAGTTCGGGTCGCGGTGCTCGGAGGCGGATCGTGGGGCACAACGGTGGCCTCGCTCGCGGCGAACAACGCACAGACCATCCTGTGGGCCCGCTCGGCCGACACGGTGGAGGGCATCAACGACCAGCACGAGAACCGGCGCTACCTGAAGGGGTTGCCGCTGCATTCGGAGCTGCGGGCCACCACGTCGGTGGAGGAGGCCGTGGCCGATGCCGATGTCCTCGTGACCGGGGTGCCTTCGCAGGCCCTGCGGGCCACCCTGGAGATGGTGGCCCCCGTGCTGCGTCCCGGGGTGCCGGTAGTCAACTTGGCCAAGGGCCTGGAGGAGGGCACCGGCAAGCGGATGACGGAGGTGATCAACGAGACGTTGCCCGGTCACCCAGCGGGACTGCTGTCCGGGCCCAACCTGGCCCGTGAGGTGCTGGAAGGCTATGCCGCCGCCGCGGTGATCGCGATGTCCGACCAGCGGGCGGCCGAGTCGTTGCAGCAGGTGTTCGCCAGCCGGGTGTTTCGGGTGTACACCAACACCGACGTCCTCGGCTGCGAGCTGGGCGGGACGCTGAAAAACGTCGTAGCCATCGCTGCCGGGTTGGCCGAAGGACTCGGCGTCGGCGACAACACCCGGTCGATGGTGATCACCCGCGGTCTCGCGGAGATGACCCGACTTGGTTCGGCGCTCGGTGCGGACCCGCGGACTTTTGCCGGACTCACTGGCCTGGGCGACCTGATGGCCACGTGCTTGAGCCCGTTGAGTCGCAATCGCCGGGTCGGTGAGGAGTTGGCCAAGGGCCACGCGCTCGAGGAGGTCATCCGGGACCTGGGCATGGTCGCGGAGGGAGTGAAGACCACACCGGCCGTGGTCAAGCTGGCCCACGACGCCGGCATTGCAGTGCCGGTCGCCGAGGAGGTAAACGCCGTGCTGCGCGGTGAGCACAGCGCGGAGCAGGCCTACCGGGGCTTGCGTCGGGTGTTGCCGACCTCGGAAATTCACGGACTAGCGTGAGGCCGGTCACCATAATGAGTGCAGGCAGCAGTTTTTGGGATTAAGGAGCACAGGGTGGCCGCAGAAGGACGTCACGTCAGCACGGATGACGCACCCCGATTGGTGCTCGCGCGGTCCTATACCGCCGTCGAGCGGTCCCTCATCGACGACTGGGCCCGCGAGTGCGGTGACGGTGCCGCAACCACCGAGGTGGTCGACGCCCACGAGGCGAACTTGGCCGCGCGACTGGGCCAAGACGATGACCCCCTGGTGGTGCCGGTGCGGGTGGCGTGGTTGCCCCGGGAGCGCGCTGGCGACTCGCCCGCGGGCTGGTCGGAGGTGCTCTCGTTGGCCACTCTGCGCAGCCCGATCCTGCGTTTCCAGCAGCGGGTGGCCCAACGGGAACCGGATCGGTCGCGGGTGGTGGTCGGAGCGCCGGCGATGCTCAGCGAGCTGCGCGCCGATTTCACTGCCACGGACGGTCCGCACGACGACCAGCACCTCGCCCGGTTCATCCTCGGGCGCGCGATGCTTGCCCTGGAGCGGGCCGAGCGAAACCTGACCGGAGACCGCTACAAGGTGCCGCGCCAAGTGGCGGAGCAGATCACCAGCAGCTCGGCGTTTCGAGCCCAGCTGCGCGAGCTCGCCGACCAGCTCGACCTGCCCGAGAGCGAGGTGCGCGAGCGGGCCATGACCGCGCTGCACGAGCTGGTCGCGGTGCAGAGCAGGTTGGCCATCGATGTGTGGTCGGCCGCGATGCGGCCGCTGCACGCCCGTGCGTGGAAGGTCGAGGTGGACGAGGCGGGACTGGACCGGCTGCGCGAGCGCAACCGGAAGCAGGCCCTGGCCTTCCTACCCGCGCACCGCTCGTACGCCGACACCTTGGTCCTGGCCGACGTGCTGCACCAGCACGACTTTCCCCGCAACCACGTGATGGGCGGCAGCAACCTGAGCTTCTGGCCGATCGGCCCGCTCGCCCGGCGCGCCGGCATGGTGTTCATCCGGCGCAGCTTCTCCGACGATCAGGTCTACAAAGCGGTCATCCAGGAGTACTTCGGCTTCTTGGTGTCCAAGCGGTTCAACCTGGAGTGGTACTTCGAGGGCGGGCGCTCGCGCACCGGTAAGCTACGCGCCCCCCGCTACGGGCTGCTGCGCTACGTCGCGGCTGCCCTGCAGAGTGGGCGGTCCCCGGACGTCTCGCTGGTCCCGGTGTCCATCACCTACGAACATCTTTCCGAGGTGTCGGCCATGGCGGGGGAGCAGGCGGGCGGGACCAAGCAGGCCGAGGGGATCAGCTGGTTGGCCAACTACGCCCGCCAGCAACACCAGCGCTCCGGTACGGCGAGCGTCCGGTTCGGAACCGCGTTTTCCATGCGAGAGCGACTGCCCGCCCCCGAGGCCGACCCGCAGGAGCAACGCGCTGCGCTGCAAAAGATCGCCTTCGAGCTTGCCGTGGGGATCAACCGGGCCACCCCGGTCACCGCCGAGTCGCTGGTCACCCTGGCTCTGCTCGGGGTGCGCGACCGCGCCCTGACCCTGCATGAGGTGTCCCAGGTGCTCCAGCCCGTGCTCGACTATGTGGACAGCCGGACGTTGCCGACGTGCGGCGTCGACCTGCGCCGGCCGCGGTTGGTGCGCACCGTGCTCGACCACCTGACTCGTGCCGGGGTGGTGACCACTTATTCCGGGGGGCAGGACCCGGTGTACTCCATCGAGCGGGGCCAGCACCTGGTGGCCGCTTTCTACCGCAACAACTCCATCCACTGGTTCGTCGACCGGGCCATCGTGGAGCTCGCCACCCTCTACGTAGCCCAGAGCGGCAGCAGCGATCCGGTACCGGACGCGTGGGCCGAAGCCAAGCGCCTGCGGGACCTGTTGAAGTTCGAGTTCTTCTTCCCAGAGAAAGAGGAGTACCGAGCCGACCTAATTGCCGAGCTGCAGCAGATGAGCCCAGAGTGGGAAAGCTTGGCTACCACGGTCGACTCGGCCCGCGAGCTGCTGGCCGGAGCGGGCTTCCTGATGGCCCACCGGGTGCTGCGGTCCTTCGTCGAGGCGCAGTTGGTGGTCGCCGAACGTCTGGCCGCCCACGATCCTCGCCAGCCCATCGACCCCAAGTCGTTCTTCACCGAGTGTTCCGGGGTCGGCCAGCAGATGCTCCTGCAAGGTCGGTTGCACAGCCCGGAGGCGCTCTCCCGTGAGCTGTTCGACAACGCCTTGAAGCTGGCGGCCAACCGCGACCTCGTCGACCCGGGGCGCGACGAGTTGCGGGCCCGACGCGACCAGTTCGCCGCCGAGGTCCGCGACGTGGTGGTGCGAGTGGCGGCGGCGGAGACGCTCGACACGTCGAACCGGCAGGAGGCGAGCAGTGTCGCCCTCTGACGCCCTCGCTGAGGTGATCACTGGCATTCACTCCGCCCCGCAGGGCCCTGGTGTGGCGGCGTTCTTCGACTTCGATGGCACCGTGATGGATGGCTTCTCGGCCCGGGCGTTCTATCGAGAACGGTTGCTGCACTTCGAGATCGGTCCGGTAGAGGCGGCGCAGACACTGCTGGCCGGGTTGCGAGGTCTCACCAGTGAAGAAGATTTCGAGCGGTTCGTGGCCATCAGCTTCGCGGCGTGGGAAGGGCGTTCGGAGGATGAGCTGACCGAGCTCGGCGAGCGGTTGTTTGTGCAACAGATCGCCTCCCGGCTGTTTCCGGAGATCTGGGAGCTGGTGGCCGCGCACCAGCAGCGGGGCCACACCGTGGTGCTCGCGTCCTCCGCCACCCGCTTCCAGGTCGAGCCGGCGGCTCGGGCCCTCGGGGTGGAGCACGTGCTGTGCACGCCGCTGGAAGTAGTGGGCGGGGTTCTCACCGGCCGGGCCGCGGGACCGACGTTGTGGCGCAACGGCAAGGCGGACGCGGTGCGTTCCTTTGGCCAAGAGCACGACATCGATCTGGCCCAGAGCTACGCCTACTCCAACGGCGACGAAGACGTCCCGTTTCTCTCCGCGGCCGGAAATCCGCACGTCGTCAATCCCGAGGACCGCCTGGCTGAGACCGCGGCGAAACAGGGCTGGCCGTTGCTGCGCTTCGGTGGGCGCGGGCGCCCGGGTGTCCAGCAGCTCGCCCGAACCGCCGCGGCCTACGCCGGGATGTTCACGGCGATGGGCGCGGGCACGGCGGTCGGCCTCCTCAACCGCAGTCGTCGTCGGGGGGTGGACACCGCGGTGTCGCTGGCCGGGGAGCTCGGGCTCGGGCTGGCCGGAGTGCAGCTGAACGTGCAGGGCGAGCAACACCTGTGGGACGCGCGGCCCGCGGTGTTTTTGTTCAACCATCAGAGCCAGCTGGACATGCTGATCATCTGCAAGCTGCTGCGCGGCGGATTTGCCGGGGTGGCCAAGAAGGAGCTGGCCAACGACCCCATCTTCGGCGCCGCGTTCCGGCTGGCCGACACCGCCTTCGTCGACCGTAGTTCCACCACCCAGGCCAAGCGGGCTCTGGAGCCGGCAGTGCAACGTCTGCACGACGGCGTGTCGTTGGTGGTGGCCCCGGAAGGCACCCGTTCACCGACCCCGCGTCTACGTCCGTTCAAGAAAGGGGCGTTTCACATGGCCATGCAGGCCGGGGTGCCACTGGTGCCCATCGTCATCCGCAACGCCGGCGAGTTGATGTGGCGCGACTCCCGCACCATCCGCCCGGGCCGCATCGACGTGGTCGTCCATTCCTCGGTGCCGACCGTCGGGTGGACCAAGAAGCGCTTGGACGACGGCGTCGAGCGAGTCCACCAGCTTTATCTGGACACGCTGGCCAACTGGCCCGACCGCGTGCCAGGGACGCAGGCATGAGCACGCCCGAGTCAGAACCGTCGCCCGATCTGGCTGCGCTGGGTGCGGCCTGGTCCGCCTCGGTCGAGATGGGTCCGATGGAAGCGATGATGTGGCGGGCCGAGGCTGATCCCCGGTTGCGCTCCACCATCACCACCGTCGAGATCCTCGACCGTGTCCCGGACTGGGATCGCCTGCTCGCCGCGCACGACTGGGCTTCACGCATCGTGCCGCGTTTCCGCCAGCGGGTGGTGGAGCCGCCGTTCGGACTGGGCAGCCCCACGTGGGTGACCGATGCGGAGGTGGACTTCGCCTACCACATGAACCGCATTCGGTTGTCCGGGCCGGGCACCATGGCGCAGCTCATCGCGGAAGCACAGTCCATGGCGATGCGCCCGTTCGATCGGGCGCGCCCGCTGTGGGAGGCCGCCCTGGTCGAAGGCCTGGAGGGCGGGCGAGCCGGTTACATCCTCAAGTCCCACCACAGTGTCAGCGATGGCATCGGCGGTATGCAGGTACTCGGGTTGTTGCACAGCCGTACCCGGGAACCGATGGTCGACCGGGCCGAACCCGCCGCGCCGCCGAGCACGGCCCGTGGCTCTCTCGAGGTGCTGGCTGAGCAGGCGGTGCACCGGGTCCGCAACGCCCCCGGCGAAGTGGTGTCGCTGACCGGTTCCGCACTGGGGCTGGCCGGTCGGATCCTGCGTCGACCAGACCGCGCAGCCCTCGGTGCCGCACGTTACGCGGGGTCGCTGGGTCGGGTGGCCAGCCCGCCGGCCGGAAAGCCATCGCCGCTGCTACACAACCGTGGACTGGGCTACCGGTTCGAGGTGCTCGAAGTTCCTCTGGCCGACCTCAAAGCGGCAGGCAAGGCTGGCGGCGGCTCGCTCAACGACGCCTACCTCGCGGCCGTGCTGGGTGGGTTTCGTCGCTACCACGAGCACTTCGGGGTGCGCGTGGAGACCATGCCCATGGGCATTCCCATCAGCCTGCGGGGGAGCGCGGACTCCCTCGGCGGCAACCGCTTCGCCGGTGCCCGCTTCGCCGCACCCGTCGGGGAGCCCGACCCGAGCAAGCGAATGCGCCAGATCCGGGAGTTCGTCCTGAACACTCGCGAGGAACCGGCGATCGACGCCACCGGATTGTTGGCTCCGGTGTTGAGCCGGTTGCCTGCGCCCGTACTCGCCTGGATCTCGGGCAGCATCACCAGCGCGAACGATGTCCAGGCGAGCAACGTGCCCGGCATTCCGTGGCCGGTGTACCTCGCGGGGGCGCAGATCACCCGGATGTACCCGTTCGGGCCGTTGCCTGGCTGCGCGGCGATGATCACGCTGATCTCGCACAACGGCACCTGCTGCATCGGCATGAACCTCGACGCCACCGCCGTGCAAGACACTGCGCTGCTGCGGACGTGCATGGAGGAGGGGCTGCAGGAAGTGCTTGCGCTGGTTCACCAGGACGCATGAACGGCATCCGCTCATGGTGGGGTTGGGGCTGGGAGCAACAGGCCGTGCCCGATGCGGAATGCGTGCAGCTGGCCTCCGCGCTGCAACTGCCCTCGAGCGCCCCACTCTGCGTCCCGGCCATCGCCGACCTCTCGCTGTCACCGCCGCGGATCACCGCACCACCCGTGCTGGGGGCGATCGTCTCCGACCAACCCGGGCATCGCGCAGGCCACACCTACGGCAAGGCTTACCGGGACGTGGTCCGCGCCTTGCAAGGCGACGTGCGGGCTGCCCCGGACTTGGTGGCTTTCGCGAAGTGCGAGGCCGACGTCGCCGCAGTGCTGGACTGGGCGGGCGATCATGATGTGGTGGTCGTGCCCTTTGGTGGCGGCAGCTCGGTGGTGGGCGGCGTGGAGTACCGCGGTGACCGGGCGGCGGTGTCGCTGGATCTCACCCGCATGAATCGGGTGTTGGAGATCGACCCGTATAGCCGGGCGGCGCGGATCGAGGCCGGCGCTCTGGGCCCGGTACTGGAGGACCAACTGCGCCCGCACGGCTACACCTTGCGGCACTTTCCACAGAGCTTCGAGTTTTCCACGCTCGGCGGTTGGTTGGCTACCAGGGCCGGTGGGCACTACGCGACCGGGCCCACCCACATTGACGATTTCGTGGAGTCGATGCGGGTGGTCACCCCCACCGGAGTCACCGAGTCTTGGCGCCTGCCCGGTTCCGGGGCGGGACCATCACCGGATCGGCTGTTCTTGGGTTCCGAAGGGGCGCTCGGGGTCATCACCGAGGCATGGATGCGGATACAGGATCGGCCCGCATACAAGGCGGGTGCGGCGGTGACGTTCACCGACTTCGCCGACGGGCTCGCTGCGGTCCGGGCGATTGCCCAGTCGGGGCTGCACCCCAGCAATTGCCGGCTGCTTGACCCTGGTGAGGCGGCGCTCTCGGGTTCCGGTGATGGCGCCTCCTCGGTGCTCGTACTCGGAAACGAGTCGGCGTGGCCCTCCGCAGGAGACACGCTGGCCACGCTGGTCGGCCTGGCCTGCGAGCACGGTGGAACCCCACAAGCGCAGGAGGACGCCGGCGCGGTGCAGGCCTGGCGGTCGGCCTTTCTGCGCATGCCCTACGTACGGGACGGGTTGGCCCGGATGAGCGCAATTGTGGAAACCTTCGAGACGGCGACGACCTGGGACCGGCTGCCGGGTCTCGTCGACGCGGTACGCACCGAGGCGATGTCCGCGGCCAGGGAGGTCTGCGGGGCACCGGGAATGGTGAACTGTCGCCTCACCCACGTCTACCCCGACGGCGCCGCGCCGTACTTCACGGTCATCGCACCCGGACGACGCGGCAGCGAGCTGGCGATGTGGGACGACATCAAGGCGGCCGTGAGCGAGACACTCGTCCGCCACCGGGCGACCATCACCCACCACCACGCCGTCGGCCGCGACCATCGTGCCTACTACGACCGCCAACGCCCGGACCTGTTCGCCGCAGTGCTGTGCAGCGCCAAGAAGACCCTGGACCCACGCAGCATCCTCAACCCCGGAGTTCTTGTGAATGAGTAAGGATGGCCGGTACCGGGCCAGTCCCCGTACCGGCCATCGATGACAGCGTTGCTATGCGGCCATCGCCGCTTCGGTCACTTGGAAGGCCAGCGCCCCGTCGGCGACACCGACCTGCACCCGCGCACCCTCGGTCAGCTCCTCGTCCAGCAGCAGGTCGGCGATGCGGTCGTCCACCTCCCGCTGAATGGTGCGCCGCAACGGCCGCGCCCCGAACTCCGGCTGGTGGCCCTGCTCGGCGATCCAGTCCACGGCCTCGGCGATGAAGTCGACCTCGATGCCCAAGGCGGCCAACCGGTCTCGGCTCCCGTTGAGCAGCAGGTCGGTGATCTGGTGCAGCTGCTCGGACTCCAGCTTGGCGAAGACCACGATCTCGTCGATCCGGTTGAGGAACTCCGGCCGGAAGCTCTCCCGCAGCCTGCCCATCAACCGGTCGCGAACTCCTCTGCCCTCACGCTGCTGAGCATCGGTGGCGAAGCCGATGCCACCGGAGCGGCTGGCGATGATGTCCGAACCCAGGTTGCTGGTCATGATCAGCACGGTGTTCTTGAAGTCCACCGTGCGGCCCTGACCGTCAGTCAACCGTCCATCGTCGAGCACCTGCAGCAGGATGTTGAACACGTCCGGGTGCGCCTTCTCGACCTCGTCGAGCAAGATCACCGTGTACGGACGCCTGCGCACCGCCTCGGTCAGCTGGCCGGCCTCGTCATAGCCGACGTAGCCGGGGGGAGACCCGACCAGCCGACTCACGTTGTGCCGCTCGCTGAACTCGCTCATGTCCAGGCGAACCATGTTCTCCTCGTCGCCGAACAGGGACGCGGCCAGCGCCTTGGCCAGCTCGGTCTTGCCCACGCCGGTCGGCCCGAGGAACAGGAAGCTGCCCACCGGGCGGTCCGCATCGCCCATGCCGGTGCGGTTGCGCCGCACGGCGCGCGCGATGGAGCGCACCGCGTCGTCTTGGCCGATCACCCGTTGGTGCAGCTCGGACTCCAGCCGTTGCAGGCGCTGCTTGTCCGCGGCGGTGAGCTGGCTGGCAGGGATGCCCGTGGCGCGGGCCAGCACCTCGGCGATGTCGTTCGCGCTCACCTCGTCGGCCACTGCCATCTCCTGCGTGCTGATCTGCTGTTCAAGTTGGGTGATCTCGTCCCGCAGCGCGGAGGCGCGTTCGTAGTCCTCCTCCACTACCGACTTGTCCTTTTCCTGGGTCAGCCTTTCCAGCTTCTGCCGCAGTGCGGTGGCACCGGTGTTGCTGCGCCGCAGCCGTAGCCGCGCGCCGGCCTGGTCGATGAGGTCGATTGCCTTGTCCGGCAGCCGGCGGTCAGGCAGGTACCGGGCCGAGAGCTCAACCGCCGCGGTGATCGCCTCGTCGGTGTAGTGCACGCCGTGATGCTCCTCGTAGCGGCCGCGCAGCCCGGACAGGATCGTGATGGCGTCGGCGACGCTCGGCTCGTCCACGTGCACCGGCTGAAAGCGCCGTTCCAGCGCCGGGTCCTTCTCGATGTTGCGCCGGTACTCATCCAGCGTGGTGGCGCCGACCAGGTGCAGCTCACCGCGCGCCAAGCGTGGCTTGAGCATGTTGCCTGCGTCCACGGCCCCCTCGGCGCCACCGGCACCGACCACGGTGTGCACCTCGTCGATGAACACAATGAGCTCATTGCTGTGCGCGACGATCTCGTCGATCACCTTCTTCATCCGCTCCTCGAAGTCACCGCGGTAGCGGGTGCCCGCAAGCATGCCGGAGATCTCCAGCGCCACGATGCGCTTGTTGGCCAACAGATCCGGCACGTCACCGTCAACCACGCGCTGAGCGAGACCCTCGATGATGGCTGTCTTGCCAACGCCGGCCTCACCGATCAGCACCGGGTTGTTCTTGGTCCGCCGGCTCAGCACCTCGATCGTCTGCTCGATCTCGCTCGCCCGGCCGATCACCGGGTCGAGCTCGCCGGCCCGAGCCCGGGCGGTGAGGTCCACGCCGTACTGGTCCAGCGTGGGGGTACCGCTCTGCTCAGGAGGACTTCCGTCTCCACCGAGTTCTCCCGCGGCGACCTGCAATGACTGCGGGGTCACCCCCTGGGCGTGCAGCAGCCGACCGGCAGAGAGGTTGGGGTTGGCGGCCAACGCGAGCAGCACGTGCACCGAGTCGATGTAGGTCGAACCCAGCGCCCGCGCCACCTGGTGGGCGGCCAGCAGCGCCTGCTGCGTGGTGGGGGACAGTGACGGCGAGGTACCACGCGCTTCGTCCTGGGCAGCAGGCAGCCGTTGCACGATCGCGCCGCGCAGCGTGTCGCGGTCCGCGCCCGCCCGCTGCAGTAACACCGCGGTCGGCTCTTCACCGGCCAGGGCCCACAGCAAATGCAGCGAGTCGAGCTCGGTATGCCCTTGCTCGCTGGCGTGGCTGGCCGCCGCGCTGACCATCCGCTGGGCCTGCTGGCTCAGCAGCTTGGACAGGTCGACCCGCCGGGTCGGTCCGGAGCCGTCGGCGCCGAACGCTGCCGAGAAGAAGTCATCAAATCCAGGCATTCCTACCCTTTCTCACGCGGTGGTCACTCGCCACCGCCCCTTGAGTCTTGCTCTATCAACTAACATGCTCTTGCCGCGTAGCATTCCCGGCTCGGTCGTGGTCTTGAAGCCCGGCGTGCGCGCCCCCGAAGGGTTAGGTCAACAACTCCTCGGCCCACGTCCGCGTTACCGTCCAGAGATGAGCACCGCACCCATTCGGATGGGCTCCGCGCGCGGACGGTGGCTGTTGCTCGCCGCCATCTTGGGCTCCGGCATGGCCATGCTCGATGCCACCGTGGTCAATGTCGCCCTGCCGCACATCGGGAAGGAGCTTGGCGCGGGATTCAGCGGATTGCAGTGGACGCTCAACGGGTACACGTTGACGCTGGCTGCGCTGATAATGCTCGGCGGCTCGCTTGGCGACCGCTACGGACGTCGCCGAGTGTTCGTCATCGGGGTGGCGTGGTTCGCGGCCGCGTCGCTGATGTGCGGACTGGCCTGGAACGTCGAGTCGCTCGTCCTCGCGCGCGCCTTGCAGGGTGTGGGGGGCGCGCTGCTCACCCCCGGCAGCCTCGCGCTCATCGCGGCGAGCTTCGACGAACGTGACCGTGGTGCCGCCGTGGGTGCGTGGTCCGGCCTGGGCGGCATCGCCGGTGCCATCGGGCCGCTGGTCGGCGGCTGGCTCGTCGAGCAGGTCAGTTGGCGGGCGGTGTTCCTCGTCAATCTGCCCTTCGCCGCGGTCGTGCTGTGGGTCGCGGCGCGCCACGTGCCGGAGAGCCGCGACCCGGCGGCCGCGGGCGAGCTGGACCTAGCCGGCGCGGGGCTCGCGGCGGCGGGCCTCGCCGGCCTCACCTATGGGCTGATCAGCGTGCAGTGGGTCCCGGCCGTGCTGGGTGTGCTCGCGCTGGCGGGCTTCGTGCTGATGGAGCGGCGCAGCGCGCATCCGCTGGTGCCGCTGGAGCTGTTCACCTCCCGCGTGTTCGTCGCGGCCAACCTGGTCACGTTCGTGGTCTACGCCGCACTCGGCGGGGTGTTCTTCCTACTGGTGTTGCAGCTGCAGGTGGTCGCGAGCTTCTCGCCCCTGCGCGCCGGGATGGCGCTGCTGCCGGTCACAGCGCTGATGCTGCTGTTGTCCGCGCGCGCGGGGGCGCTCGCGCAGCGCATCGGACCGCGCCTGCCGATGACCCTCGGCCCGCTGATCGCCGCCGGCGGACTGTTGCTCACCCTGCGGATCGGTCCACACGCGTCCTACCTGCGGGACGTGCTGCCGGCCGTCGCCGTGTTCGGGCTCGGGCTGTCCTGCATGGTGGCCCCGCTCACGGCGACCGTCCTGGGTGCGGCGCCGGAACACCTCGCGGGCACCGCTTCGGGCGTCAACAACGCGGTGGCACGCAGCGCAGGGCTGCTGGCGGTCGCCTCGCTGCCGGCGCTGGTGGGGCTCGGCGGCGCCGACTACACCGAGCCCGGCGCGTTCGGCTCCGGGTTCCGGGCGGCCATGGTGATCTGCGCGGGGTTGCTCATAGTCGGCGCGGTGGTCGCCGCCGCGTTGGTGCGCACGCAACCTCAACCGGAGCACGTCATGGCGGTGGACAAGCAGTCGTACTGCGCCGTTTGCGGGCCCGCCACCAGCCCGCACGAGCGGGAGGAATCAGTCTGATCGGCGGCTCTGCTAGCCTCCCAACCAAGCGCTTGCTACATCGAGTGGAGGCAGGAAGTACGTGGCTGACAAACGCATGACCCATGAGGAGGTCATCGGCGAGCTCGCCTCCGGGATGACCATCGGCATCGGCGGCTGGGGCTCGCGTCGTAAGCCGATGTCGTTGGTGCGGGCCATCCTGCGCTCCGACCTGACCGACCTGACCGTGGTCACCTACGGTGGACCCGACGCCGGCCTGCTGTGCGCGGCGGGCAAGGTGCGGCGGCTGGTCTACGGCTTCGTGTCGCTGGACACCATCGCCCTGGACCCGCACTTCCGGGCTATCCGCCAAGCCGGCAACATCGACGTGACCGAGTACGACGAGGGCATGCTGCAGTGGGGCCTGTACGCAGCGGGCATCCGGGTGCCCTTCCTGCCCACCCGCGCCGGCCTCGGCTCGGACGTCATGCGGGTCAACCCCGAGCTGAAAACCGTCGCCGACCCCTACGGCAGCGGTGCAGAACTCGTTGCGGTGCCCGCGTTGCACCTGGACGCGGCGCTGGTGCACATGAACCGCGCCGATCAACACGGCAACGCCCAATTCCTCGGGCCGGACCCCTACTTCGACGACCTGTACTGCATGGCCGCCGAACGCGCCTACGTCTCCTGTGAGCAGATCGTGCCCACCGCCGAGATGTCGGCGACCGCGCACCCGGCGACGATGAAGATCTCCCGGATGATGGTGCGTGGCGTTATCGAGGCACCCAACGGCGCGCACTTCACCTCCTGCGTGCCCGACTACGGCCGCGACGAAAAGTTCCAGAAGGCCTACGCCGCCGCGGCCGCCGAACCGGAGACCTGGACGGCTTTCACCGAGCGCTACCTCTCCGGCAGCGAGTCCGACTACCAACGAGCCGTCGCTGCGTTCAGTCAGGAGACCAGAGCATGACCGAAGTAACCCGCGCCGAGGTGTGCGCTATCGCCTGCGCCGAGACCTTTCGCGACAACGGCGAGATCCTGGTCAGCGCCTTCGGCACCATTCCGACGATCGGGGCCCGCCTGGCCCGACACACCTTCTCCCCGGACCTGCTGCTCTCCGACGGAGAGGCCTCCCTGGTCCGCGGCACCTGGGCCGTAGGCGCACCGGTGCCCGAGGAGGTGGAGGCATGGATTCCGTTCCGCACCATCTTCGACATCGTGTGGAACGGCAAGCGACACGTGATGATGATCCCCAGCCAGATCGACTCCTACGGCAACACCAACATCTCCGCCATCGGCGACCACGCCAAGCCCAAGGTGCAGCTCCTCGGGGCTCGTGGAGCCCCCGGAAACAGCGTCTGCCACCCGACGAGCTACTGGGTGCCCAAGCACAGCAACCGCATCTTCACCTCCACCGTGGACATGATCTGCGGGGTAGGCAACGACAACGCGGCCAACGCCGGCCCCGCGGCCAGCAAGTTCCACGACCTGCGGCAGGTGGTGACCGACCTGGCCGTGCTGGATTACGACGCCGCCTCCGGGAAGATGCGCCTGGCTTCGGTACACCCCGGGGTCAGCGTGGACGAGGTGGTCGCGGCGACGGGTTTCGAGCTCGTCATCCCGAACGATGTGCCCTCCTCGCGGCTGCCGACCGAGGAGGAGCTGCAATTGATCCGCGAGGTGCTCGACCCCCGCTCCTTCCGGGACCGCGAGGTGAAGGCGTGACCCACCCGGCGCTGAAAACCCGCGCCACCGAGCTCTTCGGTGTGCAGTACCCCATTGTGCAGACCGGGATGGGTTGGGTCTCCGACGCCAAGCTCACCGCGGCCACCGCCAACGCCGGCGGTCTCGGCATCATCTCCGCAGGGCTGCTCAACTACGAAGAACTGGCCAAGGTTATCTCCGATGTGCAAGGCCTCACGGACAAGCCGTTCGGGGTCAACCTGCGCGCCGATTCGCCGGACATCGGCAAGTTCATCGACCTGCTGATTCGCGCCAAGGTGAAGGTCGCCTCGTTCGCGCTGGCGCCCAAGCAGGACCTCATCGGCAAGCTCAAAGACGGTGGAGTGGTGGTCATTCCCTCCATCGGGGCCCGTCGCCACGCGGAGAAGGTCGCGGCCTGGGGTGCCGACGCCGTGTTGGTGCAGGGTGGTGAGGGCGGTGGCCACACCGGTGAAGTCCCCACCAGCCTGCTGCTGCCCCAGGTGGTGGACGCGGTGGACATTCCGGTGATCGCCGCCGGCGGCTACTTCGACGGCCGCGGCCTGGTGTCCGCGCTGGCCTATGGCGCCGAGGGCATCGCCATGGGCACCCGCTTCCTGCTCACCACCGACTCGCCGGTCGCGCCGGCCGTCAAGGACGTCTACCTGGTCAAGTCGGTCAACGACACGGTGCGCACCCTGCAGGTCGACGGGGTGCCGCAGCGCGTGCTCAACGCCGGCACCATCGGCGAGCTCGAGGCCAGCTCCGGCCCGCGCCGACTGGCCCGGGCCGGGCGCAACGCTTTGGCGTTCAAGAAGATCTCCGGGACGTCCTGGCCGGACATCGTCCGCGAGGGCCTGTCCATGCGCAAGACCCACGAGCTGAGCTGGAGCCAGGTGGTGATGGCCGCCAACGCACCGATGCTCTACCGCTCCGCGCTGGTCGACGGACGCACCGATGTGGGCGTAATGGCCACCGGCCAGGTCGTCGGGATGATCGACGACCTGCCCAGCTGCCAGGAGCTGATCACCCGGGTCGTCTCGGAGGCCGACGCGGTCCTCAACCGACTCGGAAAGGCCTGAGCATGTCCGCACACACAGCCGGGGAACCGGGGCCCGGGCACAACCTGCTGGCCGGCAAGACCGTGCTGGTCACCGCAGCCGCGGGCACGGGCATCGGCTTCTCCACCGCCGAGCGCTGCGCCATCGAAGGGGCGCGGGTGGCCATCAGTGACCGCCACGAGCGCCGCCTCGGCGAAGCCGCGGACGCCATCGAAAAGTCCACCGGCACCAGGCCGTTGTCCGTGCCCTGCGACGTTACCGATCAGGAGCAAATCGACCACCTGATGGACACCGTCGCCGCAGAGCTCGGCGGCATCGACGTCCTGGTGAACAACGCGGGCCTCGGCGGCACCGCCAGCGTGGTGGACATGACCGACGAGCAGTGGTCCAGCGTGCTCGACGTGACGCTGACCAGCACCTTCCGCGCCACCCGGGCGGTGCTGCGGCACATGGTGCCCGCCCAGCGCGGCGTCATCATCAACAACTCCTCGGTCATCGGCTGGCGCGCGCAGCAAGGCCAGGCGCACTACGCCGCGGCGAAGGCAGGCGTGATGGCGCTGACCCGGTGTTCCGCCCTGGACGTGGCGGAGTACGGCATCCGGGTGAACGCGGTGGCGCCCAGCATCGTCATGCACCCGTTCCTGGCCAAGGTCACCACCGACGAGCTGCTCGCCGAGCTGTCCGCCAAGGAAGCATTCGGCCGCCCCGCCGAGGCCTGGGAGCTGGCCAACGTCATCGTCTTCCTGGCCAGCGACTACTCGGCCTACATGACGGGCGAGGTTGTCTCCGTCAGCAGCCAGCATGCCTAGGATTATCGAGGAGCCCCGATGACTGAACTGGTCAGCACCACCGTGCATCCGAACGGCGTCGCCGAGGTCGTGGTGGACAACCCGCCGGTGAACGCGCTGCCCGTCGCCGGCTGGTTTGCCATCGCCGAGCAGGTCAGCGCGGCCGGGGCCAATCAGGACGTGCGGGCGGTGGTGCTGCGGGCTGAGGGGCGAGGCTTTAACGCCGGGGTGGACATCAAGGAGATGCAGCGCACCGAGGGTTTCACCGCGCTGCTCGGCGCCAACAAGGGCTGCTACGAATCGTTCAAAGCCGTCTACGAATGCCCCGTGCCGGTTGTTGCTGCAGTGCAGGGCTTCTGCCTTGGTGGGGGTATCGGGCTGATCGGCAATGCCGACGTGATCGTGGCCAGCGAGGACGCCACCTTCGGGCTGCCCGAGGTCGACCGCGGCGCACTCGGTGCGGCGACGCACCTGTCCCGGCTGGTGCCGCAGCACACGATGCGCGCCATGGTCTACACCTCGGCGACGGTGACCGCGGCCCAGCTTTTGCACTTCGGTTCGGTGCACTCGGTGGTGCGTCTGCCAGAACTGCGGGAGAAGGCGCTGGCGCTCGCGAGTCAGATTGCGGAGAAGGACCCCACGGTGATTCGCGCCGCCAAAGCGTGCCTCAACGGCATCGACCCCTGGGACGTCAACCGCAGCTACCGCTACGAGCAGGGCTACACCTTCGAGCTCAACCTCTCCGGGGTGTCTGACCGCATCCGGGACGACTTCGCCTGATCATGGCGCATTGAGGACCTTCACAGTGGTGCGATCCGGCCGACGGTGTCGGATGCCTCCTCATAGGCGTGTGCGACCCGCAGGATTGTCTGCTCATCGAAGGGGCGGCCGATGATCTGCATGCCCAGCGGCAGCCCGGCGCCGTCAAAACCCACCGGCACGGACAGGGTCGGTAAGCCGGTGAGGTTGCCTGGGGACGTCAGGCGGACAAGGGCCATCGTGACGTCCTCCGCGGTGCCGTCGGGCCAGTTGACCTCGGTTGCCCCCGCTTCCGGGGCAGCCACGGGCATGCACGGGGCGAGCACGACGTCGACGTCGGCGAACATCGCTGCCCACGCCCGCTGCATCAGGGTGCGCACCCGCAGCGCCTTGATGTAGTCGGTGGCCAGGACGAACTCGCCTGCCTCGAGGAACGTCCGCACGTCGGGCTCGTACAGTTCGGCGTTATCCCGAAGCGCGTCCTGGTGATACGCACTGGCCTCGGGCAGGAGAATGCCCCACTCGGCCGCCAGCACAGCCTCCGAATACGGGATGGTCACCTGCCGCAGCTGGGCGCCCTGGCCGTGCAGGGCCTCGACCGCGCCGCGGACCGCACGGTCGACGTCCGCAGTGACCCGGTCGAAGTAGTAGTTGACGGGTACCCCGATCCGTAGATCGGCAACGCCGCGGTTCAGATCGGCGGTGTAGTCCGGCACCGGGACGTCCACGCATGCAGGGTCGAGCCGGTCGTAGCCGGCGATAGCGCCCAGCACCAGCGCCGCGTCGCGCACGTTGCGGGTAAGCGGACCCGCGTGATCCAGCGACCACGACAGCGGCGCCACTCCCCGGCGCGACGTGCGCCCGTAGGTGGGTTTGAGACCGACGGTTCCGCACAACGATGCGGGGATGCGAATGGAGCCGGCGGTGTCCGTGCCCATCCCGACGGTGCAGATCCCGGCCGCGACCGCGGCCGCCGAACCGCCGCTGGACCCGCCCGGGATCCGGTGGATGTCCCACGGATTGCGCGTCGTCGGCGTGATCGCGCCGTAGGCGAACTCGTGGGTGTGGGTCTTGCCGAGCATCACCATTCCCGCCGTACGCAGACGGTCGACGATGACGGCATCGGTGTCTGGCACCCGCCCTGCGCGCACCTTCGAACTGGAGGTGGACGGCACCCCGGCGGTGTCGTAGAGGTCTTTGATCCCGACCGGTATTCCGTGCAGCGGACCGCGGTACGCACCGTTTGCGATCTCCGCTTCCGCGGCCTTGGCCCCGTCGCGGGCCAGATCGGCCGTGACACACGCGAAGGCGGTGATCTTGGGTTCCACCGCGTCGATACGGCCCAGAACCGACTCGAGCAGCTCGACCGGGGAGAGTTGCTTCGTTTCGATCTGCTCCGCAGCGTCGCTCAGGCTCAACTCATATGGCTGCATCAGGTCTTCACTCCCACCGGGCGTCGAAGGCGGTAGCCGGCGGCGTCTCCCCGTGCTCCACGGCATCGAGCATGTCGATGAGCGCGTAAACGCCCTCCAACGCTGGCCCGACCACCGAACGACGCTCGACGCTGAGGTCAAGTCTGGCGGTGCGGCAGGCGCACTCGAACGCCGCTCCGTGAAAAGATCGCGCACTGGCACTCATGCACTCTGATCATGCTCTGGGGGTCGGTGCATGTCTACCGCTCGTGCTCGTTCGGTAGCGGAGCTTCTGTTGTTCTGCGTATGTCGAACCACGCTGCCGGAGGTTCGCCGGCCAACGTCCGTACTTCAGTAACGCATCTCGTTGGCTTGCGCCGGCTACGCCCGCAGCCGGCGCTTGACCGCTGAGCGGAGTGCGCGCCCCGCACCCTTGATGCTCGCCGCGACCAGCGTGGTCCAATCGAAGTAGTCGCGCCACAGCACGATCTGCCCGTCGCGGACCTCGAAGGTGCCGCAAACCCAGAAGGCAGCCTCGAACCGTTTGACCTTGAGCACATCGGTGCGTTCGGTCAGCACCACGTCCCCGTTGGCCGCGATGTTGTGGATGCGTCCCTCGAACCCGGTGCCGTACTTGGCCATGCCCCGCATCTGCTTGACGAAGGCCCGTTTGCCGCGGGCCGGGGGCAGCGGCACGTTCTGGTAGGTGATGTCCTCGGCGGCATAGCTCAACGCCTCGTCCATGTCGAAGCGCTCCAAGGCGCTCAAGAACGCGGTGACGACAGCAGTGGGCTCGGTCATTGCCCCAAGGTATCCCGCCGCGCCAACCCCCCACCGTGTCGCGAATGCGGCATTCACACGGCATGCGGGCTCGCCCCAACCCCCCAGCACTCGTAGCGTGGGACGGGTGACCGATGCCACCACCACCAGCCTGCCCACCTCCCTCGGCGCCCTGCGCGCGCACGGCCACGTCCAGCGGGGCGTGAAGGACGAGATCCGCCACAACCTGTTGACCGCACTGCGGGAAGGCCGCGACCCGTGGCCCGGGGTGCTCGGCTTCGACGACACGGTGCTGCCGCAGCTGGAACGCGCGCTGCTGGCCGGGCATGACGTGGTGATGCTCGGCGAGCGCGGTCAGGGCAAGACCCGCCTGCTGCGCTCACTCGTGGGCCTGCTCGATGAATGGACACCGGTGATCGCCGGAGCCGAGCTGGGTGAGCACCCCTACGAGCCGATCACCCCGACCTCGCTGCGCCGCGCCGCCGAGCTCGGCGATGAGCTGCCGATCAGCTGGCGCCACCGCAGCGAGCGTTATGCGGAAAAGCTCGCGACCCCGGACACTTCCGTCGGTGACCTGGTGGGCGACGTCGACCCCATCAAGGTGGCCGAGGGTCGCAGCCTGGGCGACCCGGAGACCATCCATTTTGGACTGGTGCCCCGCAGCCATCGCGGCATCGTGGCCATCAACGAGCTCCCCGACCTGGCTGAGCGCATCCAGGTGTCCCTGCTGAACGTGATGGAGGAACGCGACATCCAAGTCCGCGGCTACATCCTGCGGCTGCCGCTGGACGTGCTGCTGGTGGCCACCGCTAATCCGGAGGACTACACCAACCGCGGTCGCATCATCACCCCGCTCAAGGATCGTTTCGGCGCCGAGGTGCGGACCCATTACCCACTGGAGCTTGCCGATGAGACTGCGGTGATCGTGCAGGAAGCCGACCTGGTGGCCACCGTGCCCGACCACCTGCTGGAGGTGCTGGCCCGTTTCACCCGCTACCTGCGGGAGTCGACCTCCATCGACCAGCGCTCGGGCGTATCGGCACGGTTCTCGATTGCCGCAGCCGAGACCGTGGCCGCATCGGCCTTGCGACGCTCCGCGGTACTCGGCGAGCAGGTGCCGGTGGCCCGCGCCGTCGACCTGGGCACCGTCATCGACGTGCTGCGCGGCAAGCTGGAGTTCGAGTCCGGCGAGGAAGGCCGTGAGCTGGAAGTGCTCGAGCATCTACTGCGCCGCGCGACCGCGGATACAGCGCGCGCGAACCTGGCCGGTATCGACCTCGGGCCACTGGTCGCGGCAATCGATGCCGGTGCGGCGGTGATCACCGGGGACACCGTGACTGCCGCCGAGCTGCTCGACGCACTGCCCGCGGCCACGGTTCTCACCGAGGTGGACGCCCGCCTCGAGGCCGAGTCGGACGGGGAGCGAGCGGCCGCTGCAGAGCTGGCCCTGGAGGGGCTGTACCTGGCCCGACGTATCGCCAAGGATGCCGATGACGAAGGTCGGACGGTGTACCAGGCATGACCACACGGCGCCATCGCTACGCCTACGGCCCCTACGCCGGGGGACCAGACCCGCTGGCCCCCCCGGTGGATCTACGTGATGCCCTGGACGCGATCGGCCAGGACGTGATGGAAGGGGCATCGCCGCGCGGCGCACTGCGCGAGCTGATGCGCCGCGGGATGCCCGGCCAACGAGGTCTGGACCAGCTCGCCGCGCGGGCCAACAAGCAGCGCCGCGAGCTGCTCAAGCGCAACAACCTCGACGGCACGCTGGCGGAAGTGCGCGAGCTGCTGGAGCATGCTGTGCTCGAAGAACGCAAGGAGCTGGCCCGCGCGCTCGACGAGGAGGCGCGGTTCGCGGAGATGCAGCTGGAGTCGCGCAGCCCCTCCACCGCCGAAGCGGTCCGCGAGCTCAGCGACTACGACTGGCGCAACCCCCAGGCGCGTCAGGACTTCGAGAAGATCAAGGACCTGCTGGGCCGCGAGCTGTTGGAGGAACGCTTTCAGGGCATGAAGCAGGCTCTCGAGGGGGCGACCGACAGCGATCGTCAGCGCGTCACCGACATGCTCAAAGACCTCAATGCCCTGCTCGCCGCCCACGCCAAGGGCGAGGACAGTCAGGAGCAGTTCGACCAGTTCATGGCCGAGCACGGCGAGTTTTTCCCGGAGCAGCCCCGCTCCGTCGAGGAGCTGCTCGACTCGCTGGCCCAGCGCGCAGCCGCCGCTCAGCGGATGCGCAACTCCATGACCCCTGAGCAGCAGGCCGAGCTGGACGCGTTGGCGCAGCAGGCCTTCGGCAGCCCCGAGCTGGCGCAGCAGCTGGCCGAGCTGGACGGCATGTTGCAGGCCGCACGCCCCGGGGAAGACTGGCAGGGCAGCGAGAATTTCCGTGGCCAGCAGGGGATGGGACTCGGGGAGGCGACCCAGGCGATGGCCGACATCGGTGAGCTGGAGCAGCTGGCCGAACAGCTGAGCCAGGCCTATCCGGGTGCGCGAATGGAAGACGTCGACCTGGTTGCGCTGGAGCATCAGCTCGGTCCGCAGGCGGTCGCCGATGCCAGGACGCTCAGCGACATCGAGCGGGAGCTGGCGCGACAGGGCTTTCTGGACCGGGCCCCCGACGGCGACTGGCGGCTCTCGCCCAAGGCGATGCGCCGGCTGGGAGAGTCGGCGCTGCGGGACGTGGCGGAGCAGCTGTCCGCGCGCCGCGGCGACCGGGAGACCCGCCGGGCAGGGGCTGCCGGAGAGCCCACCGGCGCCAGCCGCGAGTGGGAGTTCGGCGACGCCGAGCCCTGGGACACCACCCGTACGGTCACCAACGCTGTGCTGCGCACGGCCGGGTCCGGTCCGCCCGTTCAACTCTCGGTGGCCGACGTCGAGGTGGTGGAGACCGAACAGCGCAGCCGGGCCGCGGTGGCGCTGCTGGTGGACACCTCCTGGTCGATGGTGACCCAGGGCCGATGGGTGCCGATGAAGCGAACTGCGCTGGCGTTGCACCATCTGGTGTCCACGCGTTTCCGCGGGGATGCGTTGGCACTCATCGGGTTCGGCCGCCATGCGCAGACCCTGACGCCGGCGGAGCTCACTGCGCTGGACGGGGCCTGGGAACAGGGAACCAACCTGCACCATGCGCTGCTGCTCGCCGGACGGCACCTCCGTCGCCATCCTGGCGCGCAGCCGGTGGTGCTCGTCGTCACCGATGGGGAGCCCACCGCGCACCTCGATCCGGGCGGGTACGCCGTGTTCGACTACCCGCCACTGCCGCAGACCCTGGGCTTGACGGTGCGTGAGCTGGACGCCATCGCCCGCCTCGGTGCGCAGGTGACCATCTTCCGCCTCGGCGACGAGCCACGGCTGGCCGCGGTGGTGGACCAGATGGCCCGCCGCGTCGGCGGACGGGTGGTGGCACCGGATCTGGATGGGCTCGGCGCCGCGGTGGTCGCCGACTACCTGCGCAAGCGTTGAATGGCCACCATGACGAACGCGGAACGGCCGAACATCAGCACATTCCCGCATAGCTACTCGTGAGTGAGAGTTGGCAGGTAGCCGCCAACTCTCACGCACGAGCGCAGCGGGCATTCTTGGCCGTCGTCACCGTGCTGTTGAGCTTGTCGTTACGCCCGGCGGCCGCCCTCGCCGACGATGCGCCCGCGCTCGACGTCTTCGCCACCGAGCAAGCCATCGGCACGCAGCAGATCTACCGTGCACCCGGGGCCGTTGCTGCGTTGGATGAGCGGACGGTGCGCGCGGAGCTGACTCCGGACACCCGCGTGGTACTCGCCCCCTGGGTGGGCTACAAGCAGACTGACGCCGACAGCACGACGACCGACGCGCTCCGAGATTGGGCTCGCGAGCATGAGCTGAAGCTGATCGTGGTGACCGGCTTGTCGGTGCGGCTGCTCTCCGGTGGCCACTTCACGCCCAGCGAGTTGTCGGGGCTGCAAGCTCAGCTGGCGTACTCCGATGTCACCGATCTGGTGGTGCTGAGCGCCCGCAACATCCGCGACGGCACCAGCCATCTCGATGACCCGCAGCCTGCGCAAGCGGCCGCGGATCCCGCCGAGATTGCCACGATGGTCGCGGCGCTGCGCACCAACCCGCGCTACGTCGCTCCGGGTGCCGGCCCGGCCATTCCAGCGGGTGAGCTGGTCGCCTCCCAGACCCCAGGTCTGCCCTACCGGGTGGCCCTGCTGCCCGCGCTACCGCTCGGTGTCCCGTTCACCAATCTCGCCCCGGCCATCAGTCAAGCATTTCCCGGTGAGCTGGTGATCGTGGCCCGCGGCCGATGGGTCGACGCAGCCGGCCCGGGGCAAGACGAGGTGGACTCCGCCCGCAATTACATGTTCGGGCGGTACGCCAAGGCTTACGAACAGTGGGGTACGCCGCCGGACAAGCTGGTGAGCGCAGTTCTCGACCGGTTGGCGCAGCTCCGCGACGGCGCAGCGTTTCACCGCCCCATGGTCCGGCCGGTGCTCGCCGCGGAGTTGTTCCACCGCTACGCACTGGGAGTCTTCATCGCCCTTGCGGGGTTGCTGGGTGGAATCCCGTTGGGGTGGTGGGGCTACCGCTTGCGCCGCAGCCGGTTGTCGGCGGCCGGCGACCTGCGGGTGGAGCGGGCCAGAACATACGCGGAGCTCGCGACCGTCGGGGCCGGCCTGGTCGCTGCCGACGCGACCACATCGCACGCCTCGGCTGATACCGAGCTTCTCGGCGATGCCGCCGAACGGCACGCCACCGCGCGGACCCTGTTGGAACAGGCGGAAACCCCCGGTGCTGTCCGGGCCGCGCGGGCGGCGGGAGCGCAAGCCCAGACACTGCTGGCGCGGGCGGCAGGGAGCACAGGGTGAAGTCGACACCTCGCCGCAGGCGCATCCCGGTTTGGGCTCGGATGGCCATCCTGGTGGCACTGGCCTTCTTCGCATACCAGCAGTACGGATACTGGAGCATTCCCGCCACGGGCCGCGCGGCCGGTGCTGGTCTGCGGGCCAGCGCCGCCTACGCCGACCCCACCGAGCCCGACGTCATCGACCTGGCGCGGGCGCGCCAAGTGATCGGCGACCGACCGATCCTGATGGCGGTGCTGCCCGCGGGCTACCCCAAGCGTGCCCTGGCCGCCTGCGAGGACGTGGCCAAGCAGCACCCGAAAAACCTGGTCCTCGCCTACAAGGGCGCTCAGACGCCGACGCTCTGCGCTGGTTCGGGATTTCCCGGCCCCACCACCAAGGGCCTCGGCATCGACGCCTGGGTCTTTCGGGTAGCCCTGGAGACGCAGTTTGCCAGCCGGTACCGCGTCGCCGACGATGCCCACCAGCGCACCGCGGAGGTTGAGGAGTTCGTGCTGGCTTTCGACGCCCAGGTGCAGGAGGACTATGCCGATGGCGTCCCCAACCGCGAGGCCGACCCCGACCCGGTGGTGTGGTGGCGAGTGATGCTGGAGCTGGCCGTTCTGATCGTCCTGGTGGTCAGTCTCTTCGCCGGGATACGGATCGCCGCTCAGCGGATCATCCGAATCAGGTCCGAAAGCGCGGCGTTGCGCGCCCGACGGTTGGACCAGCAGCAACAGCTCTCCGAGGCCGCGTCGGAGATCATGGTGTTCGACCCCGACGAGGCACCCGCGAAGGCCCGCCTGCGGGCGAGCGTCGCCGGACAGTACCTCCATACGCTCACCGCGTTCGAGGCCGCACGCACGCGGGAGGACCTCGACGCTGCGCAGGTCGGTTGCACCGCACTCGCGACGTCGGTCGAAGAGCTGCTTCGTGTCCCGGAGAAGGCGCACCCCGCCAAGCGACACCGGTCTCCGTGGCGGACGCACCGATGACCTGGTGGATTCTCGGAGCGGTGCTGTTGCTGGCCGGAGCTGCGGTGCCGGCGGGGTGGACGTGGCATCGATCCCGGATGGGCACCGCGCACGCCCGAGCGCTGTCCTGTTATGAACAGCTGGGCTATCAGGTCGAGACCACGAGTGCTGCAGGCGCCGCGGGGGAGCGCGCGCTGGCGCGCGCTACCGAACGCTGGAACTCGGCAGGCGCCATCTTGGCCCAAGCCCGCTCGGACGCGGATTACGCGATCGCGGAACGCACGGCCCAGAAGGGACTGGACTACCTGCGCAAGCGCCTGTGAGTGATTTGTGCTGTTCTGCGGGCCTTTTCCACGCACAGGCTATCGTGCCCCCATGCAGTCATGGTCGGCCCCGGAGGTTCCCGTCGCGCCCGGATCGGGACCGCCGATACGCCTGTTCGACACCGCCGACGGTGAAGTTCGGCCCGTCGCAGCCGGCAAGACCGCCACCATGTACGTCTGCGGCATCACCCCCTACGACGCCACCCACCTCGGCCACGCCGCCACCTACCTCACCTTCGACCTGGTAAACCGGTTGTGGCGAGACGCCGGGCACGACGTGCACTACGTGCAGAACGTCACCGACGTCGACGACCCGTTGTTCGAGCGCGCCGCCCGGGACAACGAGGACTGGGTGAGCCTCGGCGTGCGCGAGACCGAGCTATTCCGCGAGGACATGACGGCACTGCGCATCCTGCCTCCAAGGGACTACATCGGCGCCGTGGAGTCGGTCGGGGAAGTGACCGCCGTGCTGGAAGAGTTGGTGGCCTCCGGTGCGGCGTACGTGGTGGAGGACGCCGCGTACCCCGACGTGTACTTCCGCGCGGATGCCACCCGGCAGTTCGGCTACGAGTCCGGCTACGACCACGCGACCATGGCCCGCTACTCTGCCGAACGCGGGGGAGACCCCGAGCGGCCGGGCAAACGCGACCCCTTGGATGCCACGATCTGGCGGGCCGCACGTGAGGGCGAGCCGTCCTGGCCCTCACCGTTCGGGCCAGGCCGCCCCGGGTGGCACATCGAGTGCACGGTGATCGCGCTGAACCGGATCGGCACCGGCATCGACGTGCAGGGCGGCGGCAGCGATCTGATCTTCCCGCATCACGAGTTTTCCGCTGCTCATGCCGAATGCCTCACGGGTACAACTCGATTTGCCCGGCACTACGTCCACGCCGGCATGGTCGGCCTGGACGGGGAGAAGATGTCCAAGAGTCGGGGCAACCTCGTCCTGGTGTCGAAGCTGCGCGCTGAGGGTGTCGACCCCATGGCCATCCGGCTGGGACTGCTGGACGCGCACTACCGCAGTGACCGCCAGTGGACCAGCCAGACCCTCGCCGACGCACAGGCGCGCCTGGGACGCTGGCAGGAGGCGGTGGCCCTGCCTGCGGCACCCGACGCGACGGACACCATCGCCCGGGTGCGCCAGTACCTCGCCGACGACCTGGACACACCCAAGGCGCTCTCGGCGATCGACGCCTGGTCGGAGCACGCCCTGCTGCGGCGGGGAACCGATGCCGCCGCGCCCAAAGCGATTGCAGCTGCCGCCGATGCCCTCGTCGGGGTGCGCCTGCGCCACTCGTGAGTGATAGTTGGCGGTAGGCCGCCAGTATTCACTCACGAGCAGGGTGCAAACCATGAGACGTTTCCGGCTGGGCCACTACCTGAAGACCACCCTCTGGTTCGTCCCGCTGCTGTTCGTGCTCGCCGGAATCATCCTGTCGCTGGTGACGACGTCGATCGATGACGGCAGCATGATCCCGCAGAGCGTCACCGGCGACCCCGCCGCGGCGCTGCAGATCCTCTACCTCATCTCGTTCTCCATGCTCACCCTGACCGGCCTGGTGCTGTCCCTTGTCGTGGTCGTCGTCCAGCTCGCGATGGGCGTGTTCTCACCGCGGATCGTGCGCCAGATCCTGCAGGACCGCCCCAGCCAAGCCGCGATCGGACTCTTCGCCGGCACGTTCGCCCACTCCGTCCTGGCAATCCGGAAGGTCCGCACGGTCCCTGGCGGTGGGTCGGTGCCCGGTCTGGCGGTGATCGTGGCCCTGGTTCTCGTGCTGAGCTGCATCGCCACCCTCGTCTGGTACGTCAATCACATCGGCCAGTCACTGCGGGTCGCGGCGCTGGTCGGTTGGGTCGCCGAGGACACCATCAAGACACTCGATGAGGTGTATCCCGACCACGGTGCCGGACAAAAGCTATCGCCGGAGCTCATCGCCAACCCGTGCAGCGGTGTCGTCTTCAAGATCGACCACCAGCGCTTGGTGGTACTGGCCGAGCGGGCAGACTGCTGCCTGGAGCTGCTGTGGGCGGTCGGCGACTTCGTGCCCACCGGCGCACCGCTGCTGCGCGTCGTCGGTGACCCTCATCGCCTTGCCCGCCACGATGTGGTCAGATCGATTGCCCTCGGGCCGGAGCGGACCATGAACCAGGACGTGGCCTACGGCATTCGGATGCTCGTCGACATCGCCGAGCGCTCCCTGGCCGCCGGCCCGTTCGACGACCCGACGACCGCCGTGCAGGCCATCGACCGCCTGCACGACATCTTGCGCCAGTTGATCGGCCGGCCCTTGCACTCAGGACGACACCACGACGCCAACGGCACGCTTCGACTCTTGGCCCCGAGCATGCGCTGGGAGGGCTATGTGCGTCTTGCGTTCGACGAGATCCGGCAGACGGGTGCAGCGTCTCCGCAGGTGACCCGTCGGCTCATGTCGGCGCTGGACGATCTGCTCGCCGTTGCCCCGCCCGAACGCCGTCCACCGCTGGAACGGCAACGTGAGCTGCTCACGGAACTGGCCGGTGGCACGGCTCCCAATGCCGCGGACCGCCATGCGGCTGTGTTGCCCGATCCCTCCGGCCTTGGCTCGGCTGTCGAGCTCGTCACCGCCACCCACCAGAACTAGCCGGACTGCCCCGGACCACGCCGACGCAGGTAGCGCTCGAACTCCGCCGCAATTGCCTCACCGTCGGTGTTGGAGACCGCGTCGGACATGTCGGTCTCGGCGTCGCCGCGCTCCTCCAACGAGCGCACGTAGCCGATCACTTCCTCGTCGTCCTCGGCCATCTCGGTGACGCCTGCCTCCCAGTCAGCGGCTTGGGCGGGCAGGCCGTCCAGCGGAACCTCTACGTCCAGCACGTCCTCCACCCGGTGCAGAAGGGCGATGGTGGCCTTGGGGTTGGGTGGCTGCGCCACGTAGTGCGGCACCGCCGCCCAGAAGGAGATAGCCGGGAGACCAGCCCGCACGCACGCCTCCTGCAGCACCCCGGTGATGCCGGTCGGACCCTCGTAGCGAGTCTGCTCCAGGTTGAACCGCGTGGCGGAGTCCATGTTGTACGCCGTGCCCGTCACCGGGACGGGACGCGTGTGCGCGGTGTCCGCCAGCAAGGCGCCCAAGGTCACGACCGTGGTGATCCCCAGGCGCTCGAAGTAGTCGATCAGCTCGGCGCTGAAGCTGCGCCAGCGCATGTTCGGCTCGATCCCGCGCAGCAGCACCACATCGCGGGCCGAACCCGCGGGCCGGCACACCGAGAGCCGCGTTGCCGGCCACTCGATGGCCCTGGTCACGCCGTCCACCATGCGCACCGTCGGCCTGCTGACCTGAAAGTCGTAGTAGTCCTCGGAGTCCAGCTCCAGCAGCGGCGTGGCGTCCCAGCACAGCTCCAGGTGCTCCACTGCTCCCGTCGCCGCGTCGCCCGCGTCGTTCCAGCCTTCGAACGCGGCGACCAGGATCGGATCGAGCAGACGGGGCAACTCGACCTGCGCCACATCCTGCTGTATGCGAGCCTTCTGCTCTTGACCCTTCTGCTCCTGACCCTTCTGCGTCACACTTCCAAGCCTACGACCAATGTCTGACTTGTACGCCCACTACGCTGAGGGTCATGTCTGCTCCCGCCGCATCCCCCCTGCTCCAAGCACTGCGCCAGCGCGTGATCATCGGTGACGGCGCCATGGGGACCATGCTGCAGGCGGCCGAACTCGACGTCGATAAGGACTTCCTCGGGCTCGAGGGCTGCAACGAGATTCTGAACGACACCCGCCCCGACGTGCTCCGGGAGATCCACCGGGCCTACTTCGAGGCCGGCGCGGACGCCGTGGAAACCAACACCTTCGGCTGCAACCTACCCAACCTTGCCGACTACGGCATCGCCGACCGCATCCGCGAGCTGGCTCGCAAGGGCACGCAGATTGCCCGGGAAGTCGCCGACGATCTGGGCCCGGGCCGTGACGGCGTCGGTCGCTTCGTGCTCGGGTCGATGGGTCCGGGCACCAAGCTGCCCACCCTCGGCCACGCACCCTTCGCTGACCTGCGGGATGCCTACCAAGAGGCAGCCTTGGGCATGGTCGAGGGCGGCGCGGATGCCATCCTCATCGAGACCTGCCAGGACCTGCTGCAGGTGAAGGCCGCCGTGGTCGGTAGCAAGCGCGCGATGGCCGAGCTGGACAAGGTCATCCCGATCATCTGCCACGTCACCGTGGAGACCACCGGCACCATGCTGCTGGGCAGCGAGATCGGCGCCGCGCTGGTCGCACTGGAGCCGCTGGGTATCGACCTCATCGGACTCAACTGCGCGACCGGACCCGCGGAGATGAGCGAGCACCTGCGACATCTGTCCAAGCACTCCCGGCTGCCCATCTCGGTGATGCCCAACGCGGGCTTGCCCACCCTGGGCAAGCACGGCGCCGAGTACCCGCTGACCCCCGACGAACTGGCGACCGCACTGGCGGGCTTCGTTCGCGAGTACGGCCTGTCCCTGGTCGGCGGCTGCTGTGGAACCACCCCGGAGCACATCCGAGCGGTGGTCGCGGCGATCTCCGCCATCCCCACCGACGAGCGCGGGGTGCGCAAAGTCCGCCAAGAACCGGGCGTCTCCTCGCTGTACTCCGCCGTGCCGTTCAAGCAGGACCTCAGCGTGCTGATGATCGGTGAGCGCACCAACGCCAACGGCTCCAAGGCTTTCCGCGAGGCCATGCTCGCCGAGGACCACCAGGCGTGCATCGAGATCGCGCGGGAGCAGACCCGCGACGGCGCCCACATGCTCGACCTGTGCATCGACTACGTGGGTCGGGACGGTACTGCGGACATGGCGGGGCTGGCCGCGAAGCTGGCCACCGCCTCCACATTGCCGATCATGATCGACTCCACCGAACCCGCGGTACTGCGAGCCGGGCTCGAGCATCTGGGCGGGCGCTGCGTCATCAACTCGGTCAACTACGAAGACGGCAAGGGCCCCGAATCCCGCTTCGACCTGGCGATGGAACTGGCGGTGGAGCACGGCGCCGCGGTGGTGGTCACCTGCATTGACGAAGAGGGCCAGGCCCGCACCGCGGAGACCAAGTTCAAGATCGCCGACCGCATCATTGCCGACCTGGTCAACGACTGGGGCATGCAGGAGAGCGACATCATCATCGATGCGCTGACCTTTCCCATCACCACCGGCCAGGACGAGGTACGCCGCGACGCGTTGGAGACCATCGCCGCGATCAAGGAGATCAAGCGCCAGCACCCCACGGTGCAGACCACACTCGGGCTGTCCAACGTCTCCTTCGGACTCAACCCAGCGGCGCGCCAGGTGCTCAACTCGGTGTTCCTCAACGAGTGCACCGACGCCGGGCTGGACACCGCGATTGTGCACGCGTCCAAGATCGTTCCGATGGCCCGGATCCCTGACGAGCAGCGCAGCGTGGCGCTGGACCTGGTGTACGACCGGCGCTCGGAGGGTTACGACCCTCTGCAAAAGCTGATGTCGCTGTTCGAAGGCGTCTCAGCCGCGTCGGCGCGGGCTTCGCGGGCCGAGGAGTTGGCCCTGCTGCCGCTCTTCGAGCGCCTGGAGCGGCGCATCGTCGACGGCGAGCGCACCGGCCTGGAAGCCGACCTTGACTCGGGGATGGTCGAGCGTCCGCCGTTGGAGATCATCAACGACACCCTGCTGTCCGGGATGAAGACCGTGGGCGAGCTCTTCGGCTCCGGTCAGATGCAGCTGCCGTTCGTCCTGGCGTCGGCCGAGGTGATGAAAACTGCTGTGGCGCACCTCGAGCCACACATGGATGCTACTGACGAGGACGGAAAGGGGCGCATCGTGCTGGCCACCGTCAAGGGCGACGTGCACGACATCGGCAAGAACCTCGTGGACATCATCCTCACCAACAACGGCTACGACGTGGTGAACCTCGGGATCAAGCAGCCGATCGCGGCGATCCTGGAGGCGGCGCTGGAGCAGAAGGCGGACGTCATCGGCATGTCCGGGTTGCTGGTGAAGTCGACCGTGGTGATGAAGGAGAATTTGCAGGAGATGAACGCGCGCGGGGTTGCCGAGCAGATCCCGGTGATGCTGGGTGGCGCCGCGCTGACCCGGGCGTACGTGGAGGACGATCTGGCCGAGATGTTCCAGGGCCACGTCACGTACGCCCGCGACGCCTTCGAGGGCCTGCGGTCGATGGATGCGATCATGAAGGCGAAGCGCAGCGGCGCCACGCTGGGCGTGGTCAGCGAGGCCGAGCAGGCCAAGATCGACGAGCGGCGTGCCCGGCACGAGCGTTCCAAGCGCATTGCCGAGGCGCGCAAGGCATCCGAGCCGGAGATCGAGATTCCGGAGCGTTCACCGGACGTGACCCTCGACGTCGATGTGCCCACGCCGCCGTTCTGGGGTACCCGAGTGGTCAAGGGCATCCCGGTCGCCGACTACGCCGGGATGCTCGATCACCGTGCGTTGTTCCTCGGCCAGTGGGGGCTCAAGGGCGCGCGCAAGGGTGACGGGCCGTCGTATGAGGACTTGGTGGAAACTGAGGGGCTGCCCCGGCTGCGGTACTGGCTGGACCGGTTGAGCACCGACGGCATCCTGGCGCACGCCGCCCTGGTCTACGGCTACTTCCCCGCCGTGTCCGAGGGTGACTCCGTGCTCATCCTGGAGTCACCGGAGCCCGATGCGCCCGAGCGGCTTCGGTTCACCTTCCCGCGCCAGCGCCGCGACCGGTTCCTGTGCCTGGCCGACTACCTCCGCACCCGCACGCAGGCCAAGGAAGCCGACCAAGCGGACGTGGTGCCCTTCCAGTTGGTCACCATGGGCGCACCGATCGCCGACTTCGCCAACGAGCTGTTCGCCAACAGCAACTACCGCGACTACCTCGAGGTGCACGGTTTGGGGGTGCAGCTCACGGAGGCGCTGGCCGAGTACTGGCACCGTCGGATTCGCGAGGAGCTGCTGATGCCCAACGGGAACCCAGTTGCGGCGGACGATCCCGCCGACGTGGCCGAGTACTTCAAGGTCAACTACCGCGGTGCCCGCTACGCCTTGGGCTACGGCTCATGCCCTGACCTGGAGGACCGCACCAAGATCATGACGTTGCTGGAGCCCAGCCGCATCGGGGTCGAGCTGTCCGAGGAGCTGCAGCTGCACCCCGAGCAGTCCACCGATGCGTTCGTGCTGCACCACCCGGAGGCCAAGTACTTCAATGCCTGAGGGTGGCCCACAGGCGGTGCTGTGGGACATGGACGGCACGCTGCTGGACTCGGAGCGGGTGTGGGACGTGTCCCTGCACGAGCTGGCGCACCACCTCGGCGGCGCGCTCTCCGAGGTCGCCCGCGAGCAAATGGTGGGCTCCAGCTTGGAAAACAGCATGACGTTGCTCTTCGCCGCGCTGCGCCTGCCACCGGAGCCCGAGGCGGTGCGCCGGGCGGGGGAGTGGCTGCTGGCGCGGACGGGTGAGCTCTTCGATGGCGGGTTGACCTGGCGGCCGGGTGCGCAAGCCGCACTCGATCTCGTCGCGGCCCATGGATTGCCGATGGCGTTGGTCACCAACACCGGCAGGGTGTTGACCGAGCGGGCCTTGACCACCCTCGGCCGTGACCGCTTTGCCGCGACGGTGTGCGGCGACGAGGTGCAGCGGGGCAAGCCGGCCCCCGACCCCTACCTGCGCGCCGCAGAGCTGCTGGGTGTGAATCCGCGCCAGTGCCTGGCCATCGAGGACTCGCCTACCGGTACAGCGTCGGCCGAAGCCGCTGGTTGTTCGGTGCTGGTGGTGCCCTGCGAGGTGGATGTGCCTGCCGGTCCGGCCCGGGTGTTCCGCGACTCCTTAACAGGCCTCACCGCGACGGCGTTGGCGGACGCCTGGTCTGTCGGCGTGCGGTGCTGAGACCGCCGCCATGGGAGAATGGCGCCTCGTGAAAACTTTTGACTCGCTGTTCGCCGAGCTGACCGAGCGTGCCGCGGCCCGTCCTCCTGGTTCCGGCACCGTGGCGGCGTTGGACGCCGGGGTGCACGCGCAGGGCAAGAAGGTGCTCGAGGAAGCCGGGGAGGTGTGGATCGCCGCCGAACACGAGAGCGACGAAGCCCTCGCCGAAGAGATCTCCCAGCTGTTGTACTGGACGCAGGTGCTGATGCTGGGACGTGGGTTGCGTCTGGAGGACGTCTACCGGCGTCTCTGACCACTCGCTCTGCGTGTCCGCCGCTCCCCATCGTGAAGGAACCACTCATGTTGCGCGTTGCTGTACCCAACAAGGGCTCGCTGTCCGAGTCTGCCGCGGATGTGCTGGCAGAGGCCGGCTACCGGCGCCGCACCGACTCCCGTGACCTCACCGTGCTCGACCCCGCGAACCAGGTCGAATTCTTCTTCTTGCGTCCGAAGGACATCGCCATCTACGTCGCCTCCGGCGAGCTCGATTTCGGCATCACCGGACGTGACCTGGCGCTGGACTCCGGTGCTGCGGTGCAGGAACGAGTCGCCCTTGGTTTCGGGGGCTCCAGCTTTCGCTACGCCGCCCCCGCAGGCAAGCAGTGGTCGCCGGCGGACCTCGCCGGGCTCAGGATCGCCACGTCCTACCCGCGCCTGGTCGAGACCGACCTGGCGGCTCGAGGGATTGCCGCAACCGTGATAAGGCTGGACGGGGCGGTGGAAATCTCCATTCAGCTCGGCGTGGCCGATGCCATCGCCGACGTGGTGGGCTCCGGGCGCACGCTGCGCCAGCACGACCTGGTGGCCTTCGGCGACGTCCTCTGCGCCTCCGAGGCGGTGCTCATCGAACGTCGGGGGGCACCTGCCGGCGACGCAGCACGCGACCAGCTGGCCGCACGCGTGCAGGGAGTGGTCTTCGCTCAGCAGTACATGATGCTGGACTACGACTGCCCGCGACAGCTGATGAGCCAGGCACTGGAGCTCACCCCCGGCTTGGAGTCGCCCACGGTGTCACCGATGGCCGACGAGCACTGGGTGGCGGTGCGGGCGATGGTCAACCGCAAGGACGTCAACCCCGTGATGGACGACCTGGCAGCGCTGGGGGTCAAGGCCATCCTTGCCTCTGACATCCGTACCTGCCGCCTGTGAACCGGACCTTTACGGTCGTGGGCGCACCAGCAGGATCTGCGCCGACCGCCCGACCGGGCCGAGCTCGTCGTGCAGCACCGCAGAACACAGCCCCACGCCGTCGGGGCCGACGTCGGTGCTCGCTGCGACTCCTGTCCACGCACCGACCGGCTCGCGATACAGGTGCACACTGAGGTCGGTGTTGAGGAAGGTCCACTCGCGCACGTCTAGTGGCGAACCGATGCCGTTGGCGGAGTCGACCACGGCGAACAACGACTCGAGTGCGGTGGGGTGCTCTCCGGCCACCACCTGCACCCGGGGGTGGCCCCAGGCGATGCCGATACCGGGAGCATCCAAAAATCCGTCCAGCCATGACCATTCGATGGTGTCCACGTAACCCGGCACCCAGATCGGAGGCAGCTCGTGCTGCTTACCGCCGTCCCTGCCCGGCAGCGTCGCCTCGGTGCGCACTGCCACCTGCGCGGTGTCGACAGTGGCCATCCGCCAGGCGCTGGCGCGCGCCACCACCCGTTCGGCCCCGGAGCTGGCTACCGCCGATAGTTCGGCGATCAGCATCTCGACCTGGCGGCCCGGCCTGCTCACGTGGGTACGCACGGTGAGCTCGGCCCGGGGGACCGCTCCGAGCACCTCCACCGTCACCCTGGTCAACCGGCTACTCGGGCGTGGGTCGCACCGCTGCAGTGCCCGGACCAGCAGGGCCGATGGTGGGCTCATGTGCTGCATCACCTCGGACCACGGGCCCACGGTGTGCTCGGTGGAGGCAAAGCGCTCGGCACCGTCGGTGGCGGGGTCCAAAGGCAGGTAGTAGGCGGCGTCGGCCGGTGGGATGGGGCGGCTCATCCCACCCGCTCCAATGCCGTGGCCTCGCCCGCATCCGGTACCTGCGGCCATCCCGGGTAGGGCGGGGGAGTGCCGCCAAAGGAGGGACAGCGTGACTTGTGGTCGCACCAGTCGCACAATTTGCTCGGGTTCGGCCGAAAATCACCCGTGACCCCGGCTTTCAGAATGGCCTGCCAAATCGCCGAGAGCGTCCGCTCGAACCGGCGCAACTCCTCTTCGTCCGGCGCGTAGGTCAGCATCTGCCCATCAGCCAGGTACATCAGCCGCAGCTGGGCGGGCACCACGCCACGCAGACGCCACAGGGCCACCGCATAGAACTTCATTTGGAACATGGCCCTGGCCTCGCCGATCTCGCGGGGTGCGGCGCCGGTCTTGTAGTCGATGACGCGCAGCTCACCGGTAGGCGCCACGTCGACGCGGTCGATAAACCCCCGCAGCAGCACACCGTCCTCGAGCTCGATCTCGACCCGCAGCTCACACGCCTCGGGGTCGAAACGGGTGGGGTCCTCCATGGTGAAATACCGTGCCACCAGTGCCTGTGCGGCTGTGAGGAACTCCGGCAGCTCCGCAGCGCTGAACATCTCGGCCAGCTCCGGCGACTCCTGCAGGGTCTGCGCCCAGGCCGGCTCGACGAGTGCATTGGCCCGCGGCAGATCGCGCTCTGCGGCAGGCAGCGCGTACAGCTGCTCCAACGCGGCGTGCACCACGGTGCCCCGGACCTGGGCCGTACTGGGCGTTTCCGCAATACGGTCGACGGCGCGGAAGCGGTACAGCAGCGGACACTGCTTGAAATCGCCGGCCCGGGAAGGTGACAAGGCCGGCCGCCGCACAGCCGCCGCAGGGATTGGCGCTGCGGGGATTGGCGCTGCGGGGACAGGCGCTGAATTGGTCGCGTCACTCATGCCTGGCACCCTAGGCGCTGACTCCGACACTTCGCGGAATCCAGGACATCTAGACAGGAGCACCTAACCGATGGCGCACAGCGGTCCGTTCCGCGTCGGCGACCGAGTTCAGCTGACCGACAGCAAGGGGCGCCACTACACCATCGTGCTGGCCGAGGGCGGGGAGTACCACACCCACCGCGGAGCGGTGGCCCACGATGAGCTCATCGGGGCGCCAGAGGGTTGCGTGGTGAAGTCCGCCAACGGCACGGCCTACCTGGCGCTGCGCCCGCTGCTCACCGACTACGTGCTCTCCATGCCGCGCGGCGCTCAAGTCATCTACCCGAAGGACGCTTCGCAGATCGTCCACGAGGGCGACATCTTTCCCGGCGCGCGAGTCTTGGAAGCCGGCGCAGGTTCGGGGGCGCTCACCTGCTCCCTGCTCCGTGCCGTCGGGCCGCAGGGGCGGGTGACCTCCTATGAGCTGCGCGAGGATCATGCCGTGCACGCGGTGCGCAACGTCGACACCTTCTTCGGTGAGCGACCGACCAACTGGGACCTGACCGTGGCCGACGTGACGGAGTTCGTCGGCGAGGTGGACCGGGTGGTGCTGGACATGCTCTCGCCGGAGCAGGTTTTGCCCACCGTCAAGGACGTGCTCGTTCCCGGCGGTGTGCTGGTGGTGTATGTGGCGACGGTGACGCAGCTGTCCCGGGTGGTGGAGGCGCTGCGGGCGCAGGAGTGCTGGACGGAGCCCTACTCGTGGGAGACGCTGGTGCGCGCCTGGCACGTGGTGGGCTTGGCCGTCCGGCCCGAACACCGCATGCAGGGACACACCGCATTCTTGATCCGCGCCCGCCGTCTCGCCGAAGGCGCGGTGACGCCACGCCCGCAGCGTCGCCCCAGCAAAGGCTGAGCGCTACTGGCTGATGTCGCAGGCCTTCCACGCCGCGCCCTGCATCTGCAGAATGAAGGTCACCGCATCCGCCGGGGGACCGCTCTTGACCGTGTAGGCGAACACGTCCACCGAGCCGGCACTCCCATCCGGGCTGACCTTGATGTTGTCGACGTGGTCGTACACCGTCGGATCCGGTTCGCTTGCGCCCGAGCCGAGGCTGGAAGCCAGAGTTCCGCAGGTAATCCGGGCGATGGCCGGCATGTCGCCCTTGCTGATGCCGTCCACCAGCGCCTTCGCCAGGGTCGTGATCTGTTCAACTTGATCGGGATTGGCCGGGATCAATGCGGCGCCCGAGGTCGGCGCAGCGGTTCTGGTGCTCGGCGTGGGACGCGCAGAGGTCGGACGCGCAGAGGTCGGACGCGGGGAGGTCGGACGCGGGGAGGTGGGCCCAGGGCTAACGGTGGCCAGTGAGCTGGGCAGGGGCGGTACGGCGGTCGCCCGCACGCTCGTGGTGGTGCTCGGCGCAGCCGTCGTTGCGCTGGTGGTCCCGGCGGCGGTGGGCGTGTCGCTGTGGTTGCCGAGGGTGAAAATCAGGATCAGCCCGACGACGAGCAGCACAGCCACTGCAGCAGCACCACCGAGCCACGGGCCGAGGTTGCGCTTGGGCGGACCGCCTGGCCCCGGCGGTGCCGTCGCGGGCGGGCCGTAGACCGGCGGTGCTGGGTAGCCGCCCCCTGCCTGCGGGAACTGCCGCGTCGGGTCGGGTCCGTTCATACCGTCACCAGCGCCCTGCGAAGCGCCGTAGGGATCGTTACCGTAAGGGCTTGACATCAACCCACCCCTTCCTACCGCCGAATCGTGCGTTTCCGGCGAAACGGTACTGCGCCGGCGCTGCGGTCCCACGCCGCGGCGTAGTCGTCGTCGCGGGTGCGCCGCCATGACGACTCCTTCCTCGGTTTCCGTCGGCGCGGACTGTGCGCGTGCGGACCGTCACCACGCTTGTGTCGGCGCTCCCCGGTAGCGTGGGGGTTCCTACGGGAGGAGACGCCGGTGAGCGCATCAGATCGGGCCGATAAGGCCGAGGACAACGGGCCTGCGGTGGATGCCGTCCGAAAGATCGACTCGCTGACCGAGCGCAACGCGAAGCTGCTGGAGATCCTCAAGGACGCCCGGCAGCAGTTGCTCGTCCTGCAGGAGGAAGTCGACCGTCTCGCGCAGCCGCCCAGCGGCTACGGGGTCTTCCTCGGGGCCAACGCCGACGACACCGTCGACGTCTTCACCTCCGGCCGTCGGATGCGGCTGGTGTGCTCCCCTGCGGTCGGGATTGGGGGGCTCATGAATGGCCAGACGGTTCGGCTGAACGAGGCGCTCACCGTGGTGGAGAGCACCGGGTACGAACGCGTTGGTGAGGTGTCGGCGCTGCGTGAGCTGCTCGACGGCGGCCAGCGGGCTCTCGTCGTCGGACACGCCGACGAGGAGCGCGTGGTGTGGCTGGCGGATCCCTTGGTACCCGACGTCGACGACCCGAACCCCGTGGTGCTGCGTCCCGGGGACTCGCTGCTGGTGGACACCAAGGCGGGCTTTGCCTACGAGCGCGTGCCCAAGGCCGAGGTAGAGGACCTGGTGCTGGAGGAGGTGCCGGACGTCGACTACTCCGACATCGGTGGCCTGGGCAGGCAGATCGGTCAGATCCGCGACGCGGTGGAGCTGCCGTTCCTGCACGCGGAGCTGTTCAAGGAGTACTCACTGCGGCCGCCCAAGGGTGTCCTGCTCTACGGGCCGCCCGGCTGCGGCAAGACGCTCATCGCCAAGGCGGTGGCCAATTCGCTGGCCAAAAAGATCGCCGAAGCCCGCGGGGACAACCCGCGGGAGGCCAAGTCGTTCTTCCTCAACATCAAGGGCCCGGAGCTGCTGAACAAGTTCGTCGGCGAGACCGAGCGGCACATTCGGGTGATCTTTCAGCGAGCGCGCGAGAAGGCGTCCGAGGGCACCCCGGTGATCGTGTTCTTCGACGAGATGGACTCCATCTTCCGCACCCGTGGCTCGGGGGTCTCCTCCGACGTGGAGACCACGATCGTGCCCCAGCTGCTCAGCGAGATCGACGGTGTGGAGGGATTGGAGAACGTCATTGTCATCGGCGCCTCCAACCGGGAGGACATGATCGATCCGGCTATCCTGCGCCCCGGTCGGCTGGACGTGAAGATCAAGATCGAGCGCCCGGATGCGGAGTCGGCGGAGGACATTTTCTCCAAGTACCTCACCGAGGCCCTGCCCATCAACGAAGACGACTTGGCCGAGTTCGACGGCGACCGTGCGGCCTGCATCGCCGGCATGATCCAACGCGTGGTCGAGCGCATGTACGGCGAGACAGAGGACAACCGCTTCCTGGAGGTCACCTACGCCAACGGCGACAAAGAAGTTCTGTACTTCAAGGACTTCAACTCCGGGGCGATGATCCAGAACATCGTCGACCGCTCCAAGAAGTACGCCATCAAGTCGGTGCTGGACACCGGTGCCCCCGGCTTGCGGGTGCAGCACCTGCTGGACTCCATCGTGGATGAGTTCGCGGAGAACGAGGACTTGCCGAACACAACTAACCCCGACGACTGGGCGCGCATCTCCGGGAAGAAGGGCGAGCGGATCGTCTACATCCGCACCCTGGTCACGGGCAAGTCCGCTGGCTCCAGCCGGGCCATCGACACCGAGAGCAACACCGGCCAGTACCTGTGAGTGCGCCCCCGATGGCTCGCAACGAGGTGAGCGCAACGGCCCAGCTGCTGGCTCATGCAGTGGATGTGCTGAGCGGGCCGGTGCAGGACACTCATCGGGCGGTAGCGGGGACGCTCTTCCGGGTCCTCGGCCCGATTGCTGCGCCGGTCAGGGTCGTGCACAACGCGATCAGCGATGTCTCGTACCTGGGTGTTCGGGTGGGGGCGCACGCTGCTGCAGATCTGGTCGATGGCGTGTCCGAGGCGCTTCCCCCGGAGCGAGTCTCGCACGCGGTGACCTCTACGGCCGCCGGCTCGGTGATCATCGGTGCGGTGAACGGTCTGCTGGGCGATCAGCTCGTTGCCGACGGCAACCAGCTGGCGGTCGAGTTTGGCCCGCATCACCAGCGCAAGATCGTCGGCAACGAGACCGCGCTGCTGGCCCGGGCGCATCCCACGGCCACCGGACACGTCGTGGTGTTCGTGCACGGCCTCGGCGAAACCGAGCAAGCCTGGTGGTACCGCCACGAGGACCGCGGCAGTCACGGCGAGCGCCTGGCCGAGCTCGGCGCCACCACGGTGGTGCTGCGCTACAACACCGGACGCGCGATCGCCGAGAACGGGGCCGCGCTGTCGGAGTTGATCGGCGGTCTGCGCGAGCGTTGGCCCGTGCCGCTGCACCGCATCGACCTGGTCGGGCACTCGATGGGTGGGCTGGTGGTACGTGAGGCCTGCTCCCACGCCGGCGCCGACGACTGGCGCGATCTGGTGCGCACCGCGTGCTACCTGGGTACCCCGCACGAGGGCGCTCCGCTCGCCATCGGCGTGCACCGGCTGGCTGCGGGCCTGCGGGGGCGTCCGGAGAGCCGGTCCTGGGCCGAGCTGCTCGACGTGCGCAGCGCCGGGATCGACGATCTGCGCCGCTCCAGCCCGCTGCCGCTGTCCCCTGGGATCCGACACGTCGGCGTCACCGCAACCCTGGGCGCCGACCCGAAGGCGTGGTGGGCGGCAGCGGTGGGGGACGGCCTCGTGCCGCTGCGCAGCGCGCGCGGACCTCTGGATGAGCTGCACGTGCTGCCGCGCACCGGTCACCTGGCACTGCTCAGCCACCCGCGCGTCTCGGAGGTGCTGGCCGAGCTGGTGGTGTGGGACTCCGACCCAACTGAGGTCGACGCACACACCGAGGCGGAGCAGGCCTAGCAGGTACGCATCACCGCGGCCGTTGGTAGCACCTGCAGACTCCTACCGGTGAGTTGGTAGTACTTGCCGTACGCCCAACGCAGCTCGGAACCGGCGACCGTAGGCTGCCCACCATGCGACGCATCATGGGCACCGAGGTGGAGTACGGGATCTCCTCGCCGGGCAACCCGACGGCGAACCCGATCCTCACCTCGACCCAGGCCGTGCTCGCCTACGCCGCTGCGGCGTCGGTGCCGCGCACCAAGCGGACCCGGTGGGACTACGAGGTGGAGTCCCCGCTGCGGGATGCCCGCGGCTTCGACCTGACCCAACCGGGACAGCCCACACCGGTGATCGACGTCGACGAGGTCGGCGCCGCAAACATGATCCTCACCAACGGTGCGCGGCTCTACGTCGACCACGCGCACCCGGAGTTCGCCGCCCCCGAGGTGACCGACCCGATGGACGCCGTCATCTGGGACAAGGCCGGCGAACGGGTGATGGAACAGGCCGCGCGCTACGCAGGCAGCGTGCCCGGCGCGCCGAAGCTGCAGCTGTACAAGAACAACATTGACGGCAAGGGCGCCTCCTACGGCACGCACGAGAACTACCTGATGGCCCGTTCCACTCCGTTCGACGCCATCGTGGTCGGACTCACCCCCTTCTTCGCCTCCCGACAGGTGTTCTGTGGCTCCGGTCGGGTAGGCATCGGGCAGGCGGGGGAGCGGGAGGGCTTCCAGCTCTCCCAGCGCGCGGACTACATGGAGGTGGAGGTCGGCCTGGAGACCACCCTCAAGCGCGGGATCATCAACACCCGCGACGAACCGCACGCCGACGCCGACAAGTACCGCCGTCTGCACGTCATCATCGGCGATGCCAACCTCGCCGAGACCGCGACGTACCTGAAAGTGGGCACCACCGCGCTCGTGCTGGACCTCATCGAGTCCGGCGCCGACCTCAGCGACCTACAGTTGGCGAAACCAGTGGCCGCGGTGCATCAGATCAGCCACGACCCGTCACTGAAAGTGACCGTCGAGCTGTCCGACGGACGACGGCTCACCGGATTGCAGCTACAGCGGATCTACCACGAACGGGTCTCCGAGCTGGTCAGCCACGACCGGGAACCCGACGCTCGCACCGCCGACGTGTTGGACACTTGGGCGCGGGTTCTCGACATGCTCGAGCGCGACCCGATGGAGTGCGCCGACCTGCTGGACTGGCCGGCCAAACTTCGCCTGCTGCAGGGTTTCCGGGATCGCGAAGGCCTCGGCTGGGCCTCCTCGCGACTGCACCTGGTGGACCTGCAATACTCCGACGTGCGGCTGGACAAGGGGCTGTACAACCGCCTGGTGGCGCGCGGTTCGATGCAGCGGCTGACCACCGAGGAGCAGGTGCTCGCCGCGGTGACCTCCCCGCCGACCGAGACGCGGGCCTACTTCCGGGGCGAGTGTCTGCGACGCTTCGGTACTGAAATCACCGCCGCGAGCTGGGACTCGGTGATCTTCGACGTGGGACGCAAGTCGCTGGTGCGCATTCCGACCCTGGAGCCGTTGCGGGGCAGCAAAGCCCATGTCGGCGAGCTGCTGGATTCGGTCAGCTCCGCGGTCGAGCTGGTCGACGCGCTGACCAAGAGCTAGTGGCGCAGCTGTCGCGGTGGTGCGTGGGTAGGGTTCGGGCAGGACATACGCGATCCAGGGACAAGCAGGGAGTCGACGATGGCGCAGGAGCAGACCAAGCGCAGCGGCGGTGGCGGCGATGACGACGGCGCCGACGGCGCAGACGCAGCCGGGCAGGAGCGCCGCAACCAGCAAAGCGCCGATACCGACGACATCCTCGACGAGATCGACGACGTGCTCGAGGAGAACGCGGAGGAGTTCGTCCGGTCCTACGTGCAGAAGGGCGGGCAGTGATACCTCCCGCAATCGGGCACGCCGACACTTCCTCGTTCACCGACTACCTACGCCGAACGGCCCCGGAGATGTTGCCCGGCCATCGCACGCCCGCCGGGTCGGCTGACGGTTTGGCCCCGCACGGCACCACCATCGTCGCCCTCACCTTCGACGGTGGTGTGCTCATTGCGGGCGACCGGCGGGCCACCATGGGCAACCTCATCGCCCAGCGCGATATCGACAAGGTGTTCGTCACCGACAGTCACTCCGCGGTCGGTATCGCCGGTACCGCGGGGATTGCCATCGAGCTGGTACGGCTGTACGCCGTCGAGCTCGAGCACTACGAGAAGATCGAGGGCATGCCGCTGTCGCTGGACGGCAAAGCAAATCGGCTCGCGTCCATGGTGCGGAACAACCTCGGTGCGGCCATGCAGGGCCTGGCTGTGGTACCCCTTTTCGTCGGATTTGATGTAGACGCCGCTGATCCGTCCCGTGCCGGCCGGATCATCACCTACGACATCACCGGCGGTCGGTACGAGGAGCACGCGGGTTTTCACAGCGTCGGGTCCGGCTCCTTGTTCGCCCGGTCAGCGCTGAAGAAGCGCTACGAGCCGGAGGCGGACCAGAACACCGCCGTCCGCGCTGCCGTCGAGGCGCTGTACGACGCCGCCGACGACGACTCGGCGACCGGCGGCCCGGACCTGGTGCGCGGTCTGTACCCGGTGGTCATCACCATCACCGGCGAGCACGGTGCGGTCCGGGTGGACGACGAGCAGGTGGGCGAGGTCGCCCACGCTGTGGTCGCCGACCGGCACACCAATCCCGGCGGCTGAGCCGCACCCCCAGCCTCAAACCCCAGCACAGGAGCCACCGCCGTGACCATGCCGTACTACGCCTCCGCCGAGCAGATCATGCGCGACCGTTCGGAGCTGGCGCGTAAAGGTATCGCCAGGGGCCGCAGCGTCGTGGTGCTCACCTACGCCGACGGGGTGCTCTTCGTGGCGGAGAATCCTTCGTCGACCTTGCACAAGGTGAGCGAAATCTATGACCGTATCGGCTTCGCGGCGGTCGGCAAGTACAACGAGTTCGAGAACCTGCGCCGTGCCGGCATCCAGCATGCCGACCTACGCGGCTACTCCTACGACCGGCGCGACGTCACCGGGCGTTCGCTGGCCAACGCCTACGCGCAGACCCTGGGCACGATCTTCACCGAGCAACCCAAGCCCTACGAGGTGGAAATTTGCGTGGCCGAGGTAGGCAGGCCGGAGGCAGGCACCACCGCCGCTCAGCTCTACCGCATCACCTACGACGGCTCCATTGCCGACGAGACCAGCTTCGTCGTCATGGGCGGCACCACGGAGCCGATTGCGACCGCACTGAAGGAGAATTATCAGCCCGGGCTACCGCTGAAGGAAGCGCTCGGCATCGCGGTGTCTGCGTTGCAGCAGGACGGCACCGCGGCCGCGCGCACCGTGGAGGTCGGTGCCCTCGAGGTCGCCACCCTGGAGCAGGCGCGACCGCGCCGAGCCTTCCGCCGTCTCACCGGGCCGACGCTCGCCACGCTGTTGCCCGCGCCCGCTGAGTAGGGTCGAGCCGTGCAGCGACGAATCATGGGTATCGAGACAGAGTTCGGCGTCACCTGCACCTTCCACGGTCAACGCCGACTCAGCCCCGACGAGGTGGCCCGTTACCTGTTCCGCCGAGTTGTCTCCTGGGGACGCAGTTCAAATGTGTTCCTGCGCAACGGTGCCCGCCTCTACCTCGATGTTGGTTCGCATCCGGAGTACGCGACCGCCGAGTGCGACGACCTGGTCCAGCTGATCAGCCACGACAAAGCAGGCGAACGCATTCTGGAGGATTTGCTCGCCGACGCCGAGCAGCGCCTGGTCGACGAGGGCATCGGCGGAGACATCTTTCTGTTCAAGAACAACACCGACTCCGCTGGCAACTCCTACGGCTGCCACGAGAACTACTTGATCGGGCGCCAAGGCGAGTTCTCCCGCCTGTCCGACGTGCTGTTGCCGTTCTTGGTGACCCGTCAGCTCATCGCGGGGGCGGGCAAGGTGCTGCACACCCCGCGGGGTTCGCGGTTCTGCCTGAGCCAGCGCGCGGAGCACATCTGGGAAGGCGTCTCGTCCGCCACCACCCGATCCCGGCCGATCATCAACACCCGCGACGAGCCGCACGCCGATGCCGAGAAGTACCGCCGCCTGCACGTCATCGTCGGTGACTCCAACATGGCCGAGACCACCACCTTGCTCAAGGTGGGCTCGGCGGCTCTGGTGCTGGAGATGATCGAGGAGGGCGTGTCCTTCCGTGATTTCGCGCTGGACAACCCCATCCGGGCGATCCGGGAGATCAGCCACGACCTGACCGGTCGCCGCCCGGTCCGCCTCGCAGGCGGTCGCGAGGCCAGCGCGCTGGACATTCAGCGTGAATACCACGCCAAGGCGGTGGAGCACCTCACCCGCAGAGAGCCCGATGCGACCATGGACCAGGTGGTGGCGCTGTGGGGACGCACTCTGGACGCGGTCGAGCACGACAATATGTCCACTGTGGACACCGAGATCGACTGGGTGATCAAGCAGAAGCTGTTTCGCCGCTACCAGGACAAGCACGGGATGGACCTGTCCAACCCCCGGATCGCCCAGCTCGACCTCGCCTACCACGACATTCGCCGCGGCCGCGGGATCTTTGACCTGCTGCAGCGCAAGCACATGATCGCGCGGGTCACCGACGACACGGCGATCAAGACGGCCGAGCAGACCCCGCCGCAGACGACCAGGGCGAAGCTACGCGGGGAGTTCATCGCTGCGGCTCAGGACGCCGGACGTGACTTCACGGTGGACTGGGTGCATCTCAAGCTGAACGATCAGGCGCAACGCACCATCCTGTGCAAGGACCCGTTCCGGGCGGTCGACGAGCGGGTGGACCGGCTCATCGCCTCGATGTGACGGCCTGCTCGCGAAACACACGCCCCAGTTGAGGAGCGGATACGAGTGCGGGTATGACTGACTGGCGGCAGAGCTGCCGTTGGAGGTGCCACCCATGACGCTGGGTAACGCAGGACATCCAGTGCGGCCGCGCGAGTCGTGCCGTCAGCTGATGGCCTGTTCCGTGAGAGCCAACCGGTGCGCTGTGCGTAGGTCTCACCTGCGAGGACATCTTCGCAGGCGGCGAGGTCGAGGAGTTCCTCGCCGATCTCCACGCAATGCGCCGTTCGGACGTTGCCTGAGAATGCAGCCCAGTTCCGACCGGGCATATGACCGAGGTCGCAAGGCGGCGGTCTCAGGCTACTGGCTCGGTGGACACGCGTCTGCCTGCTGATGAGCTCGGAGCGCAGCCCATAGCCAGAGTGACCAGGCAAGGGAAACAATGGAGGCTCCGGACAGCCACCAGAATGTCGTGTGGAATGCGCTTAGGGCGTCGTCGGGTAGGCCGCGGCCCAGGATCACGGCGAACAGTGCGGCACCGAGTGCGCCACCGATGCGTTGCAGGATGTTGACCTGGGTGGTGGCGTCGGGAAGCTGCTCAGCGTGCACAGTCTTGTAGGCGGCGATGCCCGGTGGCACCGCGGCGAGGGCCGTCGCCATGCCGAGCAGGACCAGCAGCCCTTGCAACAGAATTGGGTTCGCTCCGGCACTCAGAAACGCAAAGGGGATCAGGGCGGCGACGGAAAGCAGTGTTCCCCAAACGGACACGACGCCACCGCCGTATCGGTCGGTGAGTCGCCCGGACAGCGGCAGGACCAGGGCGGTCCCGGCGCCGAGGGACAGCAGCAGGAGACCGGTTGTGACGACGCTGTCACCGTGCAGGATTTGGAAGTACAGCGCGAACACCAGGCCGGCGCCGAAGAGCACGGCACCGGTAAACGCGGTGGCACCGCTGGCCGCGGCGTAGACAGGGTTGCGGTACAACCGCAGGTCCATCAGCGGATGCGCACGGTGTCGGGTGCGCAAGCCGAACGTGGCCAAGGCCAGGACGCCGAGGACGAGGGGGACCAGCACCAAGGGTGTGGTCACCGTCCCCGTCGATCCCCACCCCGTAAGCGCGTAAACCATCAGGGGTAGGCCAACGCCGATGTAGGCGTATCCCCTCCAGTCCAGGGCTGGTGCCGCCCCGACTTGTCCGCGCGGAACAAGGCGCCACCCCAGTGCCAGCCCGATCGCGCCGATGGGCAGGTTGATGAGGAACAGCCAGGGCCAGGACAGCCGGTGCAGCACCAGTCCGCCGACGACGGGGCCCAGTGCGGGTGCCACGGTGACTGCGATGCCCAGGGTGGCCATTACCCGGCCGAGGCGTCCGGGGCCTACGGCTTGACCGAGGATTGTCTGCCCGGCGGGGATCAGGAGTCCGGCCGCGAGGCCTTGGATGACCCGCAGTGCGATCAACGCGTCGATGGTGGGTGCCGCGGCGCACAGTCCGGAGGCGAGGGTGAATGCCGCGAGGGCACACAGCCACAGTCGGCCGACGCCGACCTTCCTACCGAGCCATCCGCACAGCGGCAACGACACCGCCAGCGCGAGCAGGTAGCCACTGGACACCCATTGCACCAGGTCAAGGGTGGTGTGCAGGTCGCTCCTGATGGTATCCAACCCGATGTTGGCCAGGGACGCGTCCAGACCGCTGGCGAAGGCACCAAAGACGATGACCCACGCCAGCCGCCACACCGGCCACCCGAGCTTGTCCGCGGCGGCTGGCGGATCACGACGGCTCAACCGGGCGCATCCGACGGCCGGCGCCGCGAGCGCCGGGCGGGTCATGGCTGTGCCGCCTGCACTGCGGTGGCCGTGCCGGTCTCCGTGGCGGCTCTCAGCGGTTTCAGGGCACGCGACCAGGCGAGGACTTCCTCGAGCAGACGGATCAGGATCGGTTCGTGGTGCGCACCGGGTGTAAAAATGCCGGGTTGGGTCATGTCGGTGATCTCGAAGTCGGCGAACAGGGATAGAGCAAGCTGGCTGCGTACGTCGGCGACCTTCACCTCGGCCATCACCAGACGCAGGTGCTCCACCGCCCGGGTGCCACCGTTGAGGCCGTAGCTGACGAAGCCTGCCGCCTTGTCGTTCCACTCCGCGAACAGATAGTCGATCGCGTTCTTCAGTGCCGCGGGCAGGGAATGGTTGTACTCCGGGGTCACGAACACGAACCCGTCGAAGGAGGCGATCGTCGCCGCCCAGCGCTGGGTGTGCCGATGGTGGTAGTCGCCGATCGCCGCGGGCACGGGCTCATCTAGTAGCGGCAAAGCGTAGTCAGCGAGGTCGACCACCTCGAAGGTGACGTCTGCTCGGTCAGCGACGTGGGCGGTGGCGACCTCGGCCACCCAGCGGGCCACCAGCGCTGCCCTGCGGCGGGGTCGGGTACTGCCGATGATGATGGCGATTCTGGTCATCTGCGCTCCTCGTGAGTTCGGTGAGACGGGCTTGTCTGCGCCAACGCTTCCTGCGCTGGCGACCACCGGCGGCGGGCGAGCCTCATCCGGTGGGCTGTCTGCCGCTCCGCGGACGGTGCGACACAGCCGCCTCGAGTGCCCGATAAGCTACAGTACAACGTGCATGGCACTTAGTACAACGATCACTGTAACCATGGAGGTCTAGATGTCAAGTGACGAGACGACGAGCGTGCGCACACGTCGGGGGCTGGCGGACAAGCGGCGCGCGATCATGGACGGCGCGCTGACAGTGTTCGCCCGGGATGGGTACTCCCGCGGCAGCATCGACGCGATCGCCGCCCAGGCGGGGGTGTCCACCCGCACCATCTACAACCACTTCCACGACAAGGCCCGGCTCTTTCAGACCCTCATCCAGGAAAGCGCCACCCAGGTCGCCGATGCCCAAATAGCGCTCATCGACCGCTATTTATACAAGGTCACCGACCTGGAACAAGACCTCATCGCGTTCGGTCGCGTCTGGGCGACCCCGATGAGCGCCTACACCGAGCACTTCGCCCTGGTCCGGCAGATCAACGCCGAAGTCGGCCACATCCCTCAGGCCGCGCTCGACGCGTGGCAGGAGACCGGACCACTGCGCGTGCGCCGCGAGCTCGCCCGACACCTGCAGCGGCTGGCGGACCAGGGACTGCTCCACATCGATGACGCCGATCGGGCGGCAATCCACTTTGTGTTGCTGGCCGCCACCGAGGTGGCAAACCGCTCCTACCACGGCGCAATACCGCTGCCCCAAACGGAGATCAACAGGATCGCCGCCGCCGGCGTCCGGGCCTTTCTGCACGGCTACCTCCCCGTTGGCCCGAACGAGCCGGTCATGCGAGCCCTTCGGTAAGCGGACACGTCCGACGCTGCCCTACAGCGATGGCGTAGCGCGCAGGTGGAGTGAGATGGCCGTCCACGCACCTAACGCGGCCGTCCACGGCCTCAAACGACATGTAGATCGCTGCGTGCTGCCTGGTCGATGACCTGCCGCTGGCGACACCGAACGTGAAGGCTTCAAAGACTTCGTCGAACGCGAAGGCCTGGTTGGACCACGTTGGCACCACCTAGCACCGGCCCACCGCGTCCGTCTCGGTGGCGGCCTGCTCCCACGGCGACAAGGTAGCGGGTCGTTCAGCGGAGACTGCTGCCGGAGGCGACAAACAGCACGACATCGAGCACCGCCACGCACAGGACCGCGCGGAACAAGCCAACCTTGGTGCAGACACCCACCAACAGTGCCGCGACGGCGGCAATCAGCACGAGCACACCGGCCACCGTCGGCGCTCCGGACGGACCCAAGGCCAGTACCACCGATGCCGCCAGCAGCAGGACAACCGTCGCGGCGACCGAGCACCGGGCCCCCAGCACGTGGGGGAGCCCGCGAACGCCGGTGGCCGCATCCTCGGCGAGATCGGGCAGCACGTTCGCGAAGTGCGCACCACTGCCCAGCAGCGCTCCCGCCGCCACCAGCCACCACGGCACCGCCGCCGCGGGGGCAACAACGAACGCCGGCAGCGCGCCGAAGGCCACGGCGTAGGGCAGCACCGACACCACTGTGGACTTGGCGCCCACGTCGTACACCCAGCCACCACCTACCACCGCAAGATGCAGCACCACCACAGCTACCACCGGCGCGCGTCCTCCCAGAGCCGTTGCCGCGGCGAGGGGGACGCTAACCAGCGCTGCCACCCCCGCCGACACTCCGACCGCACGCGGGCTGAGCAGACCTTGGGCCACCGGCTTGTCCACGCGCCCCGTGGCCCGATCGCGGGCAGCGTCCAGTGCGTCGTTGAGCCACCCGATGGACAGCTGCCCCGCCAGCACGGCCGCGCCGACAAGCACGCTCGCCCACCCCCTCCCCGCGACGAGCGCCAGCGCAACACTGACCATCGTGACGGCCACCGTCGGCTCGGGGTGGCACGAACGCAGCAGTGCCGCCGTCCGTGTGGCGGCGTGCTGGAGCATCCTTAACCGCGCCTTTCCTGTCATCCGACTCGGGGCACCTAGGGTAGGTGCGTGTCCTCGGCCCGAAACGAACGTCTGGTGAACCTGGTGCTGTGCTTACTGTCCACGCGGCAGTACCTCAGCGCCGAGCGCATCCGCAGCACGGTAGCCGGGTACCTCGAGGCCCCTACCGATGAGGCATTCTTCCGGATGTTCGAGCGCGACAAGGCAGAGCTGCGGGAACTGGGGGTGCCGGTGGAGACCGGCCGCAACTCGCACTTCGACACCAACGAGGGCTACCGTATCGCCCGCCGCGACTACGAGCTTCCCGGCATCGACCTTGCCCCCGACGAGGCGGCGGCGGTCGCGCTGGCGGCGCGGCTCTGGGATTCCCCACAGCTGGCGACCTCTGCGCGCAACGCAGTGCTGAAGCTGCGTGCCGCCGGTGTGGAGGTCGACACCACCGCGGCGCCCGGGGTGCAGCCGCGGGTGCGGGCCACCGATCCCGCGTTCGCGGCGCTCGTCGCTGCGGTGGAGCTCGGCCGAGTCGTCACCTTCCATCACCGGCGAAGCCCTGCTGCCGAGCCGACCAGCCGCACGGTGCAGCCCTGGGGGGTGGTGTCCTATCGCGGGCGGTGGTACCTCGTCGGATACGACGAGCAGCGCTGCGCGGTGCGCTGTTTCCGAGTATCGCGCATCAGCGCAGCCAAAGCCACGGGAGCGGCCGGCGCTGTCACCGTCCCCGAGAGCACCGACGTCCTGGCACTCGTCGCGGCGTCCGCGGGCCCGACGACGCCCTCGGTCGACGCCACGATCTTGCTGGCGCCCCGTCGCGCCCTCGGTCTCCGCCGCGGCGCCCAGCTGCTACACCAGGGACCCGATGGGGACCTCGTACAGGTACGCCTGCCGCCCATGGACGTCGCGGCCCGCTGGGTTGCCGGTTACGGCGCCGACGCCGTGGTCATCGACCCGCCCGAGCTGCGCGAACGGGTACTCGACACGTTCTCCGGAGCCTTGGCATGAGCGGCGTCACCGAACGCCTGCCCCGTTTGCTGTCCTTGGTGCCTTACCTGCAGGCCCATCCCGGGGTGCGGATCGAGGAGGCGGCGGCGGAGCTGGGCGTGAGCACACCACAACTTCGCAAGGACCTGGAACTGCTCTGGATGTGCGGCCTCCCGGGTTACGGGCCCGGCGAGTTGATCGACCTGTCGTTTGAGGGTGACACCGTCAGCGTGGTGTTCGACGCGGGCCTAGAGCGCCCGCTGCGGCTGTCCCGCGCCGAGGCAGGGGCGCTCGCTGTCGCGCTCCGGGCACTCGGTGATGTGGGGGGCCTGGTGGGACGCGATGTGGTGGAGCGAACTCTGGCCAAGGTCGAGGCGGCCGCGGGAGGCAGCCCCGGTCCCAGCGCCGTCATGGTGGGCCTCGGCGTGCAAAACGCGGACGACGACTCGATCGCAGCCACGACGGCAACGCTGACCAAAGCCCTGGCCGAGATGCACCCGCTGCGCATCCGGTACTACACGGCCTCCCGCGACGAGATCAGCGAGCGAGAGGTGGAACCGCGGCAGCTGCTGGTGGTCGAGGGCCGCAGCTACCTGGAGGCGTGGTGCCGCCGCGCTGAGGACGTCCGGATGTTCCGGGTGGACCGTATCGACGACGTCACCGTGCTGCCCGAGGTTCTGCCGTACGCTCCGGCGGACGAACACGGTGCGCATGAGTTGTTTGCGCAGGCCGACGAGCTGCCGCTGGCCGTGCTCGACCTCGCACCCCGGCACGGCTGGGTTGCGGAGTACTACCCCGTGCAGGAGGTCCAGCAGCGCGATGCCGGACGTCTACGGGTCTCGCTGCGCTATACCGACACGGAATGGTTGCTTCGCTTGGTGCTGGGGTTGGGCGCCGGCGTCACCGTGCTGTCCCCGCCGGATCTTGGCGCTCAGCTGGCCGGACGCGCACGGGAAGCGTTGGCCGCCTATGATCGGCATGCACCACCCAGCAGTAGTCCAGACTGACCGAAGACTTCCGCGTGTGGTTCGATCCGATCGCCCCCCGAGCCGCGTAGGCTCAGTATGAGATCCAACACTGGAGGTAACTCATGGGCAGTCTGAGCCCCATTCACTGGCTGATCGTCGTTCTCGTGCTCGTTGTGCTGTTCGGTGCCAAGCGACTGCCCGATGCTTCGCGGTCCATCGGACGCTCGCTGCGCATCTTCAAGAGCGAGATGAAAGACATGGGGGCCGACGGCGAGAAGTCGGACGCCAAGAACGCCGCCACCGCCCCGCCGACTGCCACCGCAGCTCCGCAACAGCTTCCTCCCGCTCCTGCCCCCGCGCCGCCGGTGTCACCGACACCTGCGCAGCACGTCCAGGCGGAGCGCGTCGAGAAGGCCAGCTGAGGTCTGAAGAGTGTCCTTACCCCTGGGGTGGCTGAAGGCGCGGCGCCGCCACACAGCCAATTCCGATGGCTCGATGTCCCTGGTCGAGCACCTGTACGAACTTCGGAGCCGGGTGACGAAGGCCGCGCTGGCCATCCTCGTCACCACTATCCTGGGATTCATCTGGTATCAGCACGGGTTCTTGGGCACGCTCAGTCTGGGTGACATTCTTAAGGGGCCGTATTGCGACCTGCCGCAGAGTTCCCGTGCCCAGTTCGGGCCGGACAACAGCTGTAGGTTGCTCGCCACCGCTCCGTTCGATCAGTTCCTGCTGCGCTTCAAGGTCGCGGTGACGGCCGGGGTGGTGTTGGCGTGTCCGGTGTGGCTCGGGCAGCTCTGGGGCTTCATCACTCCGGGGTTGCACGCCAAGGAACGCAAGTTGGCTGTGGCCTTTGTCACCGCCGGAGCGGCACTGTTCTTGACCGGTGCCGTGCTTGCCTACATCGTCGTCGCGCAGGCCTTGTCCTTTCTGCTCTCCGTCGGCAATGACGTACAGATCACCGCCCTCAACGGCGACCAATACTTCAGTTTCATCATCGGATTGCTCATCATCTTCGGCATCAGCTTCGAGCTGCCGCTGCTGGTCGTGATGCTGAATATGGTGGGCGTGCTCACCTATGCTCGGCTGAAGGCATGGCGGCGCGGGTTGATCTTTGGACTTTTCGTGTTCGCGGCGATCGCCACTCCAGGGCAGGACCCGTTCAGCATGCTGGCATTGGCACTGTCGCTGACAGTCCTGTTTGAGATGTCGGTGCAGTTCGCGCGGGTGCACGACAAGCGCAAGGCACGGTTGCGGTCGGCGGAGGGTTGGGACTCCTGGAGTGACGACGAGGCGTCGCCGCTGCCGGAGGACACCGATCCACTGGAGCCGACCGGAAGCTCGAGCGGGCCGACCAACTACGGTGACAGCACATAGCAGCGATACGTTGTTTGGGTCAGCTGGGACCGAGACGCCCTTCGGTTGCCGGTTGCGCCGGGGCTGCCTTCAGCCTGACGTCGCGGTGTGTGCACAAGCCCGCCATGCGGAGAGCGCAGCAACCGTCGGTCAGCGAGGACGGGTCTGAGCGGTCCAGCGCTGGCCGTCGAACCAGCGCAAGAGCCGCGGATCAGCCTGATCCGGGAACCAGCCTGCAGGCTGAGCGGTCCTGATTAGCGGCGCTGCCCGCCTCCCAGTCGACGATGACCCCGAGATGACGAAGACGAGTACGCCGACAACGGTGACCAGAACACCGATCCCGACTAGGACGATCAACCAGTGAACCGGACTCAGGGACCCCACCGGCCGGAGTGTAGGCGCCGAACAGCTCCCGAGGCACGCCCCACGCGTAGCTGAGTGGCCAGGGACAACTGTGGCAACCTGGTAGGCGTGGCCGATACGCAGACCCCAGCGCAGGCCTTCGCCGCAGCCCGGCACCGGAGCCGGTATCCCCAACTCGCAGACTTCGTCAACGCTGTCGATTTTGAGCTCGATCCGTTCCAGGTCCGGGCATGCCAGGCGTTGGAGATCGGTCACGGGGTGCTTGTCTGTGCCCCCACCGGCGCGGGCAAAACCATCGTCGGCGAGTTCGCGGTGCATCTGGCCTTGGCCGCAGGCAGCAAATGCTTCTACACCACGCCGATCAAGGCCCTGAGCAACCAGAAGTACGCGGATCTGGTGGCCAAGCACGGCAAAGGAAACGTCGGACTGCTCACCGGCGACACGTCGATCAACTCCGGCGCCCCCGTCGTGGTGATGACCACCGAGGTGCTGCGCAACATGCTCTACGCCGACTCCCACGCCGTCCGTGGCCTCTCCCATGTCGTGATGGACGAGGTGCACTATCTGGCGGATCGCTTCCGCGGCGCGGTGTGGGAGGAGGTTATCCTGCACCTGCCCGCCGATATTGCGGTGGTCGGGCTCTCGGCCACGGTGAGCAACGCCGAGGAGTTCGGCGAGTGGATCTCCACCGTCCGCGGTGACACCACGGTGGTGGTGGACGAGCACCGCCCCATCCCGCTGTGGCAGCACGTACTGGTGGGTCGGCAACTGTTCGACCTGTTCAGCGAGCGGGACAACAGCCGCGACCGCAAACTGGTGGTCAATCCCGAACTGGTGCGGCACGTCCACCAACGCGAGCGCCGCGAGGACGCGTGGCAGCCGCGCCACCAGCGCGGCGGGCGCAGCGGCCCCGCTCAACGACCCAGACCGTCCTACCGCCCGTTGCCGCGTCCGGAGGTCATCGCCAAGCTCGACGTGCAGGGCCTGCTCCCCGCCATCACCTTTGTGTTCAGTCGCGCAGGATGCGAGGCCGCGGTGACGCAGTGCGTGCGCTCGGGGTTACGGCTGACCACTCCGGAGGACGCCGACGAGATCGCGAAGATAATTCACACTCATACCGCCGCTTTGCCCGAGGGAGACCTGGCGGTGCTGGGCTTCTGGGAGTGGCGCGAGGCGTTGCAGCGTGGATTTGCTGCACACCACGCCGGGATGCTGCCCGCATTCAAGCAGGCGGTGGAGGAGTTGTTCCTGCGCGGGTTGGTCCGTGCCGTCTTCGCCACCGAGACCCTGGCTCTGGGGATCAACATGCCCGCCCGCACCGTGGTGCTCGAGCGCCTGGTCAAGTACAACGGCGAAGCGCACGTTGATCTGACGTCGGGGGAGTACACCCAGCTCACCGGTCGGGCCGGGCGGCGGGGGATCGACATAGAAGGCCACGCGGTCGTGCTGTGGCAGCCGGGTGTCGAGCCCACCGCAGTGGCCGGTCTGGCCTCCAATCGTACTTTTCGACTGCGCAGCTCCTTCCGCCCGTCCTACAACATGACGGTGAACCTCATCGGATCTTTGGGTGCGGATGCGGCGCGCACGCTGCTGGAGCGCTCCTTCGCCCAATTCCAAGCCGACCGTTCCGTCGTCGGACTCGCGCGCACCATCGATCGCAACACCGAGGCGCTGGCCGGTTACGCGGAGCAGATGGCCTGCCACCTCGGCGATTTCGCCTCCTACACGACAATCCGCGCGCAGATCGGTGAGCGCGAGCGCCGCCTCGCAAAGCAAGGTACCGCCAGCAAACGAACAGAGGCCGACGAGTCGCTGCAGGCCCTGCGCCGTGGCGACGTGATCGCCGTACCCGGCGGTAAGCGGGCCGGGCTGGCCGTAGTGCTGGACACCGGCCCCGACTCGGGCCAACCACGCCCGCTTGTGCTCACCGAAGACCATTGGGCGGGACGGCTCTCCGCAGCCGATTTTCCGGCGCCGGCGACGGTGCTCGGCCGACTTGCATTGCCCAAGCGGGTTGACCACCGCGTGCCCCGAGTGCGCAGAGATCTTGCGTCCACCTTGCGGGCCAGTGGAATCACGGCGCCCGGACGACGCAGCAAGCGGCGCTTCTCGGCCGCCGACGACGCGGAGCTCGCTGCCCTGCGCCGTGCCCTGCGCGCGCACCCCTGCCATGGGTGCGAGGACCGAGAACCGCATGCGCGCTGGAGCGAGCGGCATGCCCGTCTGACCCAGGACACGGACAAGCTCCGTGCACAGGTTGCTGCCACGACACACTCCTTGGCGCGGTCCTTCGACCGGATTCGTGCTCTGCTCGCCGAGCGCGAGTACCTGCAGTGCCATGGAGCTGAACAGCAAGTGAGCGAACACGGTCGCCGCCTGGAACGCATTTACAGCGAGTCGGACCTCTTGGTGGCCGAGTGTCTACGCGCCGAGGCGTGGGTGGGGCTGAGCGCTGCCGAACTGGCCAGCGTCGTCTCCGCGGTGGTGTACGAATCGCGGCGCGAAACCGAGATGCTGCCCCGAATACCGGCCGGAGCGATCAGCGATGCGCTAGCGGAGACCGCCCGTCTCTGGGCCGAACTCACCGACGACGAGCGACGCCACAAGATCGCCACCACCCGGGAACCCGACCTGGGCTTCGCGTGGCCGGTACACCGCTGGGCGCGTGGTGAGTCGCTGACCACCGTGTTGGCGGCCGCAGCGCAGAACGGTCAAGCGCTCTCCGCAGGCGACTTCGTGCGCTGGTGCCGTCAAGTCGTGGACCTTCTCGACCAGGTTCGAGTCGCGGCCACCGGCACGCCGCTCGCCCAGACCGCCGCTGACGCGGTCATGGCGGTGCGGCGCGGTGTCGTCGCCCTCGGGACGACCTGAGGGCGTCCCTCGACCACTTTGTGCGGCGGTACTGGCATGCTGTGCATGAATCTGCACCCGACTGTGCCCATTACCGCGGAGGCGTCCCATGAGCAGCCCGTACGGCCCGAATGACCCGCGTCAGCAGGGTTACCCAGGCCAACAACAGCCGTATCCGGGCGGTTACGGGCAGCAGCCCGGTGGCGCGCAGCAGCCGGGATGGGGTGGACCGCAGCAGAACCAGCCGACGCAGGGCTACCCCGGCCAGCAGCAGCCCTACGGCGCCCCGGGTCAACGGCCGTATGGTGCACCCAGCCAACCGCCATACGGCTCACCCAGCCAACCGCCGTACAGTGCACCCCCTCAGCCGCAGTACGGACAGCCCAGCGGGGGTGCGACTCCATTCGGGTCCTCCTCCGCTCAGCAATTCGGCCAGCCCGCACCGTTCGGGGAACAGAATGCGCCGCAGAAGTCGAAGAAGCCGCTGATCGCTGGGATCCTCGGTGCCGTCCTGGTTGTGCTGATCGTGCTGGGTGTCCTGTTCTTCGTGACACCTGGCTGGGCCAAGAGCAAAGTCCTCAACGCCTCGTCGGTGCAGGACGGCGTGCAGAAGATCCTCACCGACACCTACAAGGTCACCAACGTCACCAAGGTCAGCTGCCCTGCCGACCAAGCGGTCAAGAACGGTGGCACCTTCACCTGCAAGGCGACGATCGACGGCAAGGACACTGATGTCAAGGTCACCATCACCGACGACAACGGCACGTACCAGGTGAGTCGGCCCTGAATCCCGCGCCCACGGTGCAGGCTCTCCCTGAGGACCGTCACCGGGATGCTGCCGAGGTATTCGGGGGCGCGTATCTGGTTGGTCCCGTCACCGACCAGATGTGGGAGCGTTCCCTCCCGACGTATCAGGGCAGCCTGGTGCAGGGAATCATCGAGGACGACGGCAGTGTCGGGGGGGTGGCCCGGTCGTTCGAGGTGCAGTTGTCCGTTCCCGGAGGAACGGTGCAGGCGGCCGCAGTGAGCAGTGTGGGCGTACGGGCGGACCGCAGGCGCCGCGGTTACCTGCGAGCGCTGATGCACGAGCAGCTCGCCACCACCCGTGATCGAGGTGCTGTCGTGGCCGCACTGCGGGCCACCGAGGCGACGATCTACTCCCGCTTCGGTTACGGCGTTGCCAGCAGTTACGCCACGGTCAGTGTGTACCGGCGACGGGCCACGATGCGGGCAGGCGCAGCAGCCGAACGGGAGCTACGCATGCTCACCGCCGCGGACGCGGGGCGGGAGCTGCCCGGTGCCTACGAGCGGATTCGCAGTGCGCGGCCGGGCACTATCGACCGTCCGGCGTGGTGGTGGGCATCGCAAACTGCGCGTCTGCTCGACCACGACCAGCCACTGTGGACCTTGTGCACCATGGATACCGCCGGAAGGATCGACGGATTCCTGAGCTACACCACAGCCGACCGCGACTCCTGGGACGACCCCCATCGCGCCGTGATCACGGTGCTCGACCTGGTCGCAGCCGACGAGGGCGTGGAACTGGCCTTGTGGCAGGCCGCTTTTGGGATCGACCTGGCGGAGCGGATCGTGGCGCCCAAACGACCGTTGGACACGACCCTGCCACTGGCACTCACCGACCCCCGCGCTGCTGTCCTCTCAGCGGTCGAGGACGAGACATGGCTTCGACTGCTCGACGTTCCTGCGGCCCTCGCGGCCCGCAGCTACGCATCAGGGGACCCGGTGGTCCTCGAGGTGACCGACGACCTCTTGCCGGAAAACTCCGGCAGCTATCGGATCGGCGCGGACGGCACCGAGCGTACGGAGGCACCCGCCGAGCTGCGCTCCAGCGTCGCCGACCTCGCGGCCGCCTATCTCGGCGGAACACGCTTCTCGGCCTTGGCGGCCGCGGGCCGGGTGCTTGGCAGCGCAGAGGCAGTGGCCAGAGCCGACGTCTTGTTCGCGACGCCACAGCTGCCCTGGTGCGGAACGTACTACTAACGCTGGAAACCGCCGCAGGTACCTTCGTCCTTATGCGGACGTTGGTGGCCCGGCACTGGACGCAACGCGCAGCCCTCGGTGCCGCGCGTGGTTGCCGTTCCGGTCCCGGGCAAAATCAGCAGAGCGTTTCGCGACGGCAGCGCGCTGAGCTCACGGGGCGAGCGAGGCGCGCTCAATTACGCCGACTACCAGGCGCAGGTCGATCGCTGACGCGTCAGGGCCGCCAGACACCGCTAGCATCGACGTCGTGAGCCGTAGTCGGATACGGCGATCCCGCAGCGGGAAGCTGCCCTTGCTTGACCTGCGGCAGCGCCGCCGGCTGCGGGCTGGAGTAGTCGTAGGGCGACAAAAGTGGTTGCGGTGCTGAGTGATTGATCCACACCGCCGGCCCGCCCATCATCGGACGGTGTGCGCCGCACGCCATGATCAGTGGTATGACCCAACCGATGAGCGTCCAGCCCAGGAAGAAGTTGAGCAATCCGATGGCCGCCGAGTTGGACTTGCCGCGTGTTGCCGCAATGGCCCAGGGTAGGAAGTACCCCGCACTGAACACGGTGAAGATCCACGCGATGACCACCTCAGCGGAATTGACACGCTGATCGGTCGCCGGCATCCCAGCGCCGGCAGGCATGACGCCGTAGCCCGGGGTCGCGTAGGGCACCGGATTCTGCGAGGGATGTGCGCCCCACTGTGGTCCAGGAATGCCTTGCGTCATGGAAGGTCCCCGATTCTCGCCGCGCGGCACCCATGCCGCTGCTTTCGCGGTAACAGCTGCTCCGCTACGGCTGAAGGTAGCACCCGAGTTCAGCGTGGAACAGTGCCCATCGCCGCACGGAGTCGACCCACACTGCTGGCCACACCCCACTGCTCTGACAGGGCATCGAGTTGGTCAGGATGCAGCGGCTGCGTCGTGAGGGTGTCCTCCTTGGATAGGATCACCTCCGCATCGCACACCACCTGCACCACCGGCAGTGCGGCGTCCAGGTAGGCGGAAGCGTCGAATAGCTTGGTGCGCAGGGTGTTTCCCATACCGGAGCCGGGGTCGATCACTGCTTCCCGCACCGCCCGCAACGAGCCGTGCTGCAGCAGCAGGCGGGAGGCGGTCTTCTCCCCGACGCCGGCGACGCCGGGTAGACCATCCGATGGATCGCCGCGGAGGACGGCCATCTCCGCGTAGGCGGCGCCAGCACGGTCCGGTGGCACCCCGTAACGGTCCGCGACCTCGCCCGGGCCGAAGATCTCGGCCTTCGCCAACCCGCGACCCACGTAGAGCACACGTACGGGGACCGGCTCGTCGGCCACCACCTGCAAGAGGTCGCGGTCGCCGCTGACCACCACCACCGGGTCCCGACGCTCTCGGGCGGCCAAGGTGCCCAGCACGTCGTCGGCTTCCAGGCCCTCGGCGCCTGCGGTCGCGATCCCCGCGGCCTCCAGCAGCGCCATGATCACCGGAATCTGGTGGGCGAGTTGATCTGGCGCGTCCTCGCCGCCCGCCGCCGCCACCCGGTGCGCCTTGTAGGAGGGGACGGCGGCGACGCGGAAGTCGGGACGCCAGTTCAGGTCGAGGCACACCACCAAGCGGTGCGGCTGCATGCGGGTGATCAGCGACGCCACCATGTCGGTGAAGCCCCGCACCGCGTTGACGGGCCGTCCGTCCGGCCCGGTGAGCGACTCGGGAACGCCGTGAAATGCGCGGAACCACAGACTCGCGCCGTCGAGCAGCATCAGCGGTGGGGCCATGGACGCAGATCCTGCCAGGCATCGGGGTTAGCGTGCAGCAGTGACTTCATCGCGCCTGCAATCGTCCGTGTACGGCACTCGGCTCCGTCGAGCGGCTGAGGCCGCCGGTGCGGGGGGGCTGGACGGGTTGCTGATCACTCCGGGGCCCGACCTGCAGTACCTGCTCGGTTCCCGCGCCGACTCGTTCGAGCGACTGACCTGCCTCGTGGTGCCGGTGACCGGCACGCCCGCCGTCGTGCTCCCGCGGCTGGAGCTCGCCGGGCTCAAGCCCTCGGCCGCGAGCGAACTGGGATTGACCGTGCACGACTGGGTGGACGGTGTCGACCCCTACGCGTTGGTCGCATCGCTGCTGCCAACGCCTGCACGCACGGGGATCAGCGACGCGATGCCCGCGCTGCACGCCCTACCGCTCGCGGCGGCGTGCGGGGCGCCGCAGGTGCTGGCCAACACGGTGCTGCGCGAGTTGCGGATGCGCAAGGACCCGGCGGAGCTGGAGGCGTTGCGCCGGGCGGGTGCCGCGATCGACCGGGTGCACGCCAGGATGGGGGAGTGGCTGCGCCCGGGAAGAACCGAGGCGCGGGTCGGCGCGGACATCCGGGCGGCCATCGTTGCGGAAGGACACACCGCGGCTGAGTTCGTCATCGTCGGCTCCGGCCCGCACGGTGCCGACCCGCACCACGAGGTGTCCGAGCGGGTCATCGAGTCCGGTGACGTCGTCGTCGTGGACATCGGGGGGCCCGTCGCACCCGGCTACTTCTCGGACTCCACCCGTACCTACTGCCTGGGTGAGCCGCCCACCGACGTCGCCGCGCAGTACGCGGTGCTCCAGCGCGCGCAGCAAGCCGGCGTCGAGGCGGTGCGCCCTGGGACCACCGCAGAACGGGTGGATGCCGCGTGCCGCGACGTCTTGGCCGCGGCGGGCCTCGCGGAGGCGTTCGTGCACCGCACCGGACACGGCATCGGGTTGTCGGTGCACGAGGAGCCCTACATCGTCGGCGGCAACGCCATCGAGCTGGCCGAGGGCATGGCGTTCAGCATCGAGCCGGGCATCTACTTTCCCGGCCACTGGGGCGCGCGGATCGAAGACATCGTCCTGGTGACCGCGGACGGCTGCGAGCCGGTGAACCGCCGACCGCACGAGCTGACACAACTCCCCGGCTAACGCAGCGATGCCGAGCTGAGTACCCGGTCGACGGCGATCTCGATGACCACCCGCTGCGGGTTGGGCCGCGGCGGCCTATACCGGACGGTGTAACGCGCTTCGCCCTCGGCGACTGCTCTTGCGTCGGTCGCTACTCGCGCCACCCCCTCCACGGTGAGCCACCGCGCATGGTCGACCTGGCACAGCGACACCCGGCCGCCGCGCGCAGCGTTGCGCGCCTTGAGCGACAGGTCGCGGGTGATCACCCTGGCGATGCCGTGCTCGACGTCCCAGGTGAACCCCACCGGTACGACGTGCGGGCTGCCGTCCGCTCGCAGGGTGGTCAAGGTCGCGAGGTGCCGCTCGGCGAGAAAGGCCGAAGCGGCGGGGGAGAGGACTACAGGCACGAGGTGACGGTAGCGGGCGCTCGCCTGCCAGACTGCAGCCATGGGTGCAGTGGTGGTCCTCGGTGGGCGCAGCGAGATCGGCCTGGCAGTGGCCACCCGGCTGGCCGCGGGCGGCGCGCGCACCTTCGTCCTGGCCGCCCGGCGCTCCGGCGACCTCCTCGAGCAGCGGCAAGGTCTGCTCGAGGCCGGTGCCACCGTGGTGGACTGCGTGGAGTTCGACGCGGACGACGTCGACAGCCACGGCGCCCTGATCGCGCAGCTCGCCAGCACCTACGGGATCGACACCGCCCTGGTCTGCTTCGGGCTGCTCGGCGACCAAGGACGCGCCGAGATCGACGCCGCGCACGCGTTGGCCGTGGTCCACACCGACTACGTGGCCCAGGTCAGCGTGCTGACCCACCTCGCGCGGACCCTGCGGGCGGGGGGCAGCGGTCAGCTGGTGGTGTTCTCCTCGGTCGCGGGAGCGCGGATTCGGCGGGCGAACTACGTCTACGGCTCGGCGAAGGCCGGCCTCGACGGGTTCGCCTGCGGTCTGGCCGATGCGCTGCACGGCTCGGGCGTCCACCTGCTGCTGGTACGGCCAGGGTTCGTGATCGGACGCATGACGGCAGGCATGAAACCGGCGCCGTTCTCCTGCACCCCGGATCAGGTCGCCGACGCCGTGGTCACCGGCCTGCGTCGCCGCACCGCTGTGGTTTGGGTGCCGAGCGTGCTGCGGCCGGTGTTCGCGGTGCTGCGTTTCGTGCCGCGCTCCGTGTGGCGACGGATGCCTCGCTGACGCTCGACCTGTGCGTGATTTGGGCCCGCGCGGGACCACAAATCGCACACAAGCTACTGTGCTTCGCTCACCGAGGACATGTGGAAGTCGGGAATCCGCATCGGCGCCACGGCGGTGCGGCTGAACCAGTCCTTCCACTCGCGGGGCAAGGTGCGCTCGGTGGCGCCGACCTCGCTGACCCGGCGCAGCAGGTCCAGCGGACTCTCGTTGAAGCGGAAGTTGTTCACCTCTGCGGTGACCTGACCGTCTTCCACCAGGTACACCCCGTCGCGGGTCAGCCCGGTGACCAACAGCGTTGCCGGGTCCACCTCCCGGATGTACCAGAGGCAGGTCAGCAGCAACCCGCGCTCGGTGGTGGCCACCATGTCCGCGAGTGACGCGTCGGACCCGCCGGTGAGCAGCAGGTTGTCGCCCGGCACGGCCACCGGTGCGCCGAACTCCGCGGCGCTCGCACGGGGGTAGGCCAAGGCGTTGACCGCTCCTCCGCGCACCCACTCCACCCGCCCGGCGTCCATCCCGTTGTCGAATACCGACACCGTGTCATCGGAGTGGGTCGTCGCCAGGAAGGGGGTGTACTCCAATCCGGCCGCCGCAGGGTCACACGCCAGGGTCAACGGCAGCTGGGTCAGGCGCTCGCCGAGGCGGGTACCACCGGCGCGGGAAAGCGCCGTATGCCCTTCGTGCGCGCCACGGCCTTCCATGCTCCAGGCGAGGTAGATCATCAAGTCAGCCACGGCCGAGGGCGGCAGGAGCGTCTCGTAGCGCCCCGCCGGCAGCTCGACGCGCCGCTGCCCCCAGCTCAGCCGGGTGGACAGCTCGGCCAACAGCGCTGGAAGTGCGACGTCGGTGAAGTCCGTGGTGGATCGTCCGCCCCAGGCACTGCACCCATCCCGCTTGGCGTTCACCTCGACGGTGCCGGTGGGCTGCGTGAACCGGCGGCGCACCCCGGTGGAGGAGCCCAACCAGGTCGTCTGCAGCTGGTGCTCGGCGAACCCGTACAGCATGTCGTCACCGCGGAATCCCACCGCCAGTTCATCTGCCAGGCGGTCGAACACCCCGATGTCGGTGGCCGCCGCCGGTGCGCCCCAGTCCGACGGTTCGCCCGAGCCGTCGATGAGCGGTGCAGCATCGCGCGCCGGCCCCGCAGCCCGCGCGGCGTCCTCGCTGGCCCGCAGCACCTCCGAGATGTCAGCACCGTCCACACTGGAGGAGCTGACCGATCCCACCGAGCGGCCGAGAATGGACATCACCGACCACTGCCGTGCAGTGCTCACTCCGTTGGTGGTCATGCTGGAGTTCGCCCAGCGCAGCGTGGCTTCGCTGGTGTCGGTGACCAGTACGACGCATCCATCGGCCGCAGACTGCGCCAGCACACGCTCGATGAGTTCTGCAGCGGGGATCATGCGCTCTGCCCTTCGGCCTCGGTGTTGAGCACGGTGATGCCGCGAAACAGCGCCGATGGACAGCCATGACTCACCGCAGCCACCTGCCCGGGTTGGGCCTTCCCGCAGTTGAACGCACCGCCCAGGCGCCACGTCGAGGCACCGCCGACCGCTTCCATCGCCCCCCAGAAGTCGGTGGTGGTGGCCTGGTACGCGACGTCGCGCAGCTGTCCGTCGAGCTTGCCACCGCGAATGCGGTAGAAACGCTGCCCGGTGAACTGAAAGTTGTACCGCTGCATGTCGATCGACCACGACTTGTCGCCAACCACGTAGATGCCGTCCTCGACGGCACCGATGAGGTCGGCGGTGCTGCGGTCCACGACAGGGTCGGGCTGCAGCGAAACATTGGCCATCCGCTGGATCGGCACGTGGTGGGCGGAATCGGCGTAGGAACAGCCGTTGGAGCGCTCCAGGCCCATCCGCGGCGCGAACACGCGGTCGAGCTGGTAGCCGACCAGTACGCCATCGCGTACCAGGTCCCAGCGCTGGGCGGCCACTCCTTCGTCGTCATATCCCACCGAGGAAAGACCATAGGGCACAGTGCGATCGGCTACCACGTTCATGATGCCCGTGCCGTAGCGCAGCGTGCCGAGCCGATCGGGAGTGGCGAACGACGTGCCCGCGTACGCGGCCTCGTAGCCGATGGCACGGTCGTACTCCGTGGCGTGGCCGATGGACTCGTGGATGGTCAGCCACAGGTTGGATGGGTCGATCACCAGGTCCGTCGGACCGGCCACCACCGAGGGCGCCTTGACCTTCTCCGCCAAGAGCTCGGGCAGCTGCGCGAGCTCGCCGGACCAGTCCCAGGTGCCGTCGTGCAGATACTCCCAGCCGCGCCCCACCGGCGGCGCGAGGCTGGCCATCGTCTCGAACCTCCCCGCCGACTTGTCGACGGTCGTGGCCTCGATATCGGGCTGCAGGCGCACCCGTTGCTGGGTGATCGCCGATCCCGCAAGGTCGGCGTAGAACGTCTGCTCCTTCACCTGCAGGCACGATGCCGAGACGTGGTCCACCCCGTCGGCGGCGAGCAGCCGCTGGGAGTAGTCACCAAGCAGCGCGATCTTGTCCGCGGTCGGCACGGTGAAGGGGTCGAGCTCGTAGTCCGAGACCCACGTCGCGTCGGCGTACACCGGCTCGGCGGCCAGCACCACCGGCTCACCGTTCAGCGAGCGCAGTACCCGCGCCACCTGAACCGCCTGCTCGGCAGTCCGAGCGGCCGTGTCGACGCTGAGCTCCGCGTGTGCGGCGAACCCCCAGGTCCCCTCGACCACCACGCGCACGGCAATGCCGATGGTGGCTGCGTCGTTAGCCGACTGTACGGCGCTATCGCGTAACCGCAGGCTCTGGTACTGGGTGCGGTGCACCCGGACGTCGGCATGTTCGGCGCCCAGACTCCTCGCCCGGCTCAGTGCGGCGTCGGCGAGCGCGTGCAGAGGGTGGGCAACGAACTCGGGATCGACCGGACGCATGACATCACGCTAGTGCCTGCCCGCCTACCGTGTGCGGCATGCAGAGACTGAGCCTGTGGCTGCGCAGCCATCCGCTCGTCGGAGACGCGATGTTGGCTGCGCTGGTTTTCGTGCTCAGTGTGGCCACGGTGGGGCCGGCGACCCATCCGGTGGCCTACCTGGTGCTCAGTGCTGCGCTCTCGGCACCGCTGGCGATCCGCCGGCGCCGTCCTGAGCTGGCTGCTGCGACGGTGCTCGTCGTGGGGGCGGGGCAGCTGTTCCTGATGCCCGGCCTCGTGCTCGCGCCCGGTGACCTCACCCTGGCCATCATGCTGTACACGCTGGTCAGCTATGTGGGCCGTCGCGCCGCCTCGCTGTACAGCGTGGGCCTACTGGTCGGCACCGTGCTGTGGGCGACGTGGCGGGCGTTCTCGCTCCTCGACGTCCTTATGCCGCTCACGGCGTTCGCCCTGGCGTGGATACTTGCCGAGTTCGTCGGGGCCCGCCGGGCGCATGCCGCCGAGGTGGAGGTGCGCCTGGCCGAGGTGGAGCGTGAGCGGGACCGACGCTCTGCCGTCGCCGTCACCGAGGAGCGGACCCGCATCGCCAGGGAGCTGCACGATGTGGTTGCGCACGCGGTCAGCATCATGGTGGTCCAGGCCGACGGTGCGTCCTACGTCCTGCCCCGTGACCCGGCAGTTGCCGCCGACGCCCTGCAAACGATCTCGCGCACCGGCCGGGAGGCGTTGACCGAGCTGCGCCGCACCCTGGAGCTGCTGCGGACCGACCACGACGGTGCCTTGACGCCACAGCCGGGAACCGCCGGGCTCAGCGCGCTCGCCGCCCGGATGGATCGGGTCGGACTTCCGGTGCGGCTTCGGCTGCACGGCGACCTGGACACGGTGCCGACCGGTCTGGCGTTGGGGGTCTACCGGATCGTGCAAGAGTCGCTGACCAATGTGCTGCGCCACGCCGGTCCGGACGCCGAGGCGGAGGTTCTCGTCGACCGGGCCGATGCCCAGGTTCTGGTCGAGGTCACGAACTCCGGCCACAGTAGCGACACGTACTCCGACGGGTCCGGCAACGGCCTGCTCGGGATGCGCGAGCGGGTCGCCGTGCTCGGTGGTGCCATCACGTACGGCCCGGGGCCGGGACGGGGATGGACGGTACGCGCGGCGTTGCCGCTGGATGCGCGGGCTTCGGCGGAGCACCCCCTACCGTGAGCATCGTGACAACAGCCGAGCCCACGACGGTGCTCCTGGTCGACGACCAACAGCTCATGCGCGTGGGTCTGCGTATGGTGCTGGACTCGCATCCCGACATCAGCGTGGTCGGTGAGGCCGGTGACGGCGCAGCGGCCGTCGAGGCGGCACGACGACTGCACCCCGAGGTGGTGCTGATGGACGTGCGGATGCCCGTGCTCGACGGTGTGGAGGCCACCCGGCAGATCGTGCACGCCGAGTGCTCCAAGGTGTTGGTGATGACTACCTTCGACCTCGACGAGTACGCGCTCGCCGCCTTGCGGGCCGGAGCAAGCGGATTCCTGCTCAAGGACACCCCACCCGACGAGCTGGTCGCCGCGGTGCGCAGCGTCGCCAGCGGTGACTCGGTGGTGTCGGCGAGTGTCACCCGTCGGCTGCTCGATCGCTTCGTGGCCGCAGCTCCGGAGGTGGCGGTGGACACCACGGCGCTGCAGGCGCTCACCGAGCGCGAGCGAGAAGTGTTGGAGCACATGGCCCGCGGGAGGTCCAACAGCGAGATCGCCGGCGCTCTGTTCCTCTCGGAAGCCACGGTCAAGAGCCACGTCGGCAAGGTGCTGGCCAAGCTCGGGTTGCGCGACCGGGTGCAGGCCGTGGTGCTTGCCTACGAGACCGGTCTGGTCCGTCCCGGCACCTGAGCCCGAACCATCTTTCATCCTCCAGGATGAGCACACTCAGGCCCCCAGGTGGAGGACAGTGCAGGAACGCACAGGCGAAGATAGTCCCATGATTGAAGTCAGCAACCTGTCCAAGTCCTACGGCTCCACCAAGGCCGTCGACGACCTGACCTTCAGTATTAAACCGGGCACCGTGACCGGCTTCCTCGGCCCGAACGGGGCGGGGAAGTCGACCACCATGCGGATGATCCTGGGCCTGGACCGCCCCACCTCCGGCACCGCCACCATCGGCGGCAAGGCCTACGCCCAGCTGCAGCAGCCCCTGCGTGAGGTCGGCGCACTCCTCGACGCCAAGTGGGTGCACCCCAACCGTTCGGCCAAGGCGCACCTGCAGTGGATGGCCGCAGCCAACCGCATTCCGCGCTCCCGCGTGGACGAGGTGCTGGCGCTGGTCGGCCTCACCGCCGTGGCGGGCAAACGCGCGGGTGGGTTCTCCCTCGGCATGTCCCAGCGCCTCGGCATCGCTGGTGCGCTGCTCGGTGACCCGAAGGTACTGCTGTTCGACGAGCCGGTGAACGGCCTGGACCCCGAGGGCATCGTCTGGATCCGCCACTTCATGCAGGGTCTGGCGCGGGAGGGCCGCACAGTCCTGGTGTCCAGCCACCTGCTCTCGGAGATGGCGCTGACCGCCGAGCACCTCATCGTGATCGGCCGGGGACGGTTGATTTCCAACTGCACCACGCAAGAGTTCGTCGACCACGCCAGCGACTCCACGGTCCGTGTGCGCAGCCCGCAGCTGGGGGCCCTACGCACCACCCTCACCGGACGCGGGCTCGCCGTCCGTGACGACGGACCCGACGCGTTGCTGATCAGTGGATCGACGACCGAGCAGGTGGGCGAGCTGGCGGCCGCAGGCAGTGTCGTGCTGCACGAGCTCAGCCTGCAGCGCGGCTCCCTCGAGCAGGCGTTCATGCAGCTCACCAGCGGAGACGTGCAGTACCACTCGGCGCCCGCGCCCAACCCCAACTCCGGCATCGAAATGAGCAAGCAATGAGCCTCCTCAACGTCGAGCGCATCAAGCTCACGACGACCCGTTCGCCCTGGTGGTGCACCGCCGTCGCGACCTTCATCGGCTTCGGCTGGGCCTTGCTGTTCGCCCTCACCTACAAAAACGGCGACCCCGAGGGCGCGCCGCCCTATGACGCGTCGATCATCGTCGGGGGCACTGGGCTGGCCATGTACGTGATCATGATCATGGCGGCGCTGAGCATCACCACGGAGTACCGCTTCAGCATCATTCGTACCACCTTCCAGGCCTGTCCGCGCCGGTGGCAGGTAATCAGTGCCAAGGCTGCCCTTCTCGGTGTTGTCGCCCTGGTTCTCGGTGAGATCTTCGCATTCGGGGCCATCGGGATCGCCAAAGTGCTCAACAGCAGGCCACTGCCGCTCAACTCGTCCGACGACTGGCGCCAGGTCGCCGGTATCGGGGTGATCTACGGCCTTGCCGCCATCCTGGCGGTCGCGGTCGGCGCGCTGCTGCGTCAGTCCGCCGGGGCGATCGCGTTGCTGTTGCTGTTCCCGCTGCTGGTCGAAAACCTGATCGGACTCATCCCTCGGGTTGGCAGCGACATGCAGAAGTGGATGCCGTTCCGCAACGCGAGCAACTTCCTCGGCCAGGGTGACAGCGCCAACGCGCTCAGCCCCGTGCAGAGTCTCATCTACTTTGTGGTCGTGGTTGCCGTCATTCTCGGCTTCGCGATCTTCGTGGTCGAGCGGCGCGACGCCTGAGGGAGAAAATCCCGCGCGGCCGGCGTTGTACGAGTAATACAAGGTCGCCCGCGACGCGGAGGAGCACTCATGCCGGTTCTGATCGTTGTCCTGTACGTGGTCGCCGAGCTGGCCGCCGTGATCTGGGTGGGCAGTGCCATCGGCGTGCTGGCCACCCTCGGGCTGCTGATCCTCGGTTCCGTACTCGGCGGTGCGCTGCTGCGCCATGAGGGTCGGCGCACGATGCAAGCGCTGCGGGCGTCGCAAGGCACGCGGACCTCGCCGGCCACCGAGCTCGCCGACGGCGCCCTGCTCGGCGTCGGTGCGTTCCTGCTGCTCATACCCGGCTTTGTCAGCGACCTGCTCGGAATGTTGCTGATCCTGCCGCCGACCCGTGCCCTGCTTCGTCCCGTGGTCAAGGCGTCGGCGGCCCGGCGGGTACAGGTGGTGGGCAGCACACTGTGGACGCGGTCCGGACGCGGGCAGGTGGTCGATGGTGAAGTGATCGATCCGGAGGTTCCGGCGCCGAAATCGTCCAAGCTGGGGTTGCGCGGCGCGCCTGAGCCCCCATTTGGGCGATCTCGGCCGTAGCGAGGCCCCACTGCCTCGTGTTGGGGATGCTCGGGCAGACTCCGGCCACGTGAGTACGCAACTCCTGCTGGGCGGGCGGATCTACAGCCCGGCCTCGGCCGATGCCACCGCCATGGCTGTCGCCGACGGCACCGTGGTGTGGGTGGGCGCCGACGGCCCAGCTCGTGCGCTGTACCCCGATGCGGAGGTCACCGAGTTGCACGGGCGCTTTCTAACGCCCGGCTTCGTCGACTCCCACGTGCACTGCACCTCCGCTGGGCTGACCCTGTGCGGGCTCGACCTGAGCGCCAATACCAGTGGCGCGCAGTGCCTGGAGCAGGTGCGCCAGTACGCCACCGAGCACCCCGACGGCATCGTGTGGGGGCACGGCTGGGACGAGTCGCAGTGGACGGCGCAGCGCGTGCCGAGCCGTGCGGAAATCGATGCCTGCGCCCCCGGCCGCGAGGTGTACCTGTCGCGGGTCGACGTGCACTCGGCATTGGTCTCGACGCCCCTGCTGGCGCGGGCGGCGGGGGTGCACCAGACGGACGGGTGGGCGCAGGACGGCCCGCTGAGTCAGCACGCCCACCACCTGGTCCGTACCGCTGCCCGCGACGGCCTCACACGTTCTCAACGCGGCGCTGCGCGGGCCGGCTTCTTGGATCACGCTGCCGCGCACGGGGTCGTGTGCGTGCACGAATGCGGCGGAGCGGAGATTTCGGGAATCACCGACTTTCGCGAGACGCTGGCGCTCACGCACAGTGTCGAGGTCCGCGGTTACTGGGGCGAGCTGGTGACCAGTACGGCCCACGCCGAGGAGGTGTTGAAGCGTACCGGGGCACATGGGCTGGCCGGCGATGTCTTCGTCGACGGATCGCTGGGTTCACGGACCGCCTGGTTGCACGAGCCCTACCGCGACGACCCGCGCTCGCCCACCAACACCGGTGCTGCCTACCTGCAGGTGCCGGAGATCGTCACGCATCTACGCGCGTGCACCGAGCTGGGAGTGCAGGCGGGCTTCCACGTGATCGGGGACGCCGCAATGCAGGCGGTGGTGCGCGCGTTCGCCATAGTCGTGGCGGAGCTGGGCGGTCCGCGGGTTGCCGCGTGCGGGCACCGGTTGGAGCACGCGGAGATGGTGAACGCCGAGGACGCGGCGCAGCTCGGCTCGTGGGGGGTGTTGGCCAGCGTCCAGCCGATGTTCGATGCCCTCTGGGGGGGCGGCGATGGGCTGTACGCCCAGCGGCTGGGGGCTGTGCGTGCCGCTCGGCTGAACCCCTACGCCACCATGGCCGCTGCCGGCGTCGGATTGTGCATCGGTTCCGATGCGCCCGTCACACCGCTGGACCCATGGCGAGCCCTGCAGGCCGCCGTGCATCACCGCACCGCGGGCAGCGGGATCTCCCCGCGCGCGGCGTTTGCTGCCGCCACCCGAGGGGCATGGCGGGCCGGGGGAGTGCGCGATGGCGTCGCCGGCACGCTGGTGCCGGGCGCACCCGCGTCGTATGCGGTGTGGGATTGCGAGGAGCTGGTGGTGTCCGCGCCCCGAGACTCGGTCCAGCGGTGGTCCACCGACCCGCGGGCCGGGGTGGCGCCGTTGCCCCGGCTGGACCCTGGCAGTGTCCTGCCGCGGTGTGCGAGCACCGTGCATCACGGGCGGACGATCTTTCCGCGCTGACTGCGCCCGTACGCTGGCAGCATCCAACGCCTCCGGAGGTGTTCCATCATTCGCGTGCCTCGCCGTGCCGTCCTCGTGCGCTGTGTGGCCTCGGTGGCCGGCGGGTTGCTGCTTTTCGCCAGCTTCCCCCCGCGTCCGCTCTGGTTCCTGGCCCCCATCGGGATCGCGGTGCTGTTCCTGACGCTGCGCGATCGGAGTGTTCGGTCGGGTTTCGGTTATGGCTACCTCGCGGGCCTGGGTTTTCTGGTACCGCTGCTGCCCTGGATCGGCGTCTATGTCGGTCCGCTGCCGTGGCTGGCCCTGGCCGCCGTCGAGGCGCTGGCCATAGGGCTGTTCGGTGCCATGACGGCGGTGCTCACCCGAGTGAGCGGGGCACCGTTCTGGGTGGCCTGCGCGTGGGTGGCCACCGAGTACCTGCGGTCGACGGTGCCGCTCAACGGGTTTCCGTGGGGAAAGCTGGCTTTCGGTCAGTCGGACGGAGCGCTACTGCCACTGGCCAGTCTGGCCGGCGCTCCGGGACTCACGTTTGCCGTCGCGTTGATCGGAACTTCGCTCGCCGCCATGGTGCTGCACGCCCGGCTTCGCCGACGCATCGCTGCCGGGCTTTGCGCCACCGCGGCTCTGGCGCCCGTCGTCCTCGCCCTCGCACTGATGCCGGGCGTGCGGGCCACCAACCACGACGGCAGGCAAACCACCGTGGCGCTGATCCAGGGCAACGTGCCGCGCCTGGGCTTGGAATTCAACGCCCAGCGCCGCGCTGTGCTGGACAACCATGTCGCGGAGACCAAGAAGCTGGCCGCGGAGGTCGCAGCCGGGCGTATGCCGCAGCCGCAGCTGGTCATCTGGCCGGAGAACTCCTCCGACATCGACCCGCTGGCCAACCCCGATGCCGCCCAAGTGATCAACGACGCGGCCCGGGCGATCAAGGTACCCATCCTCGTCGGAGCGGTGCTGATCAACGGCGACGGCACCACCGGCAACGTCTCCATCGTCTGGGATCCGAGGACCGGGCCGGGGGAGGAGCACATCAAGCGGGTGCTGGTGCCCTTCGGGGAATACCTGCCTGCCCGATCGTTCTTCAGCCACTTCTCCTCCTACGCCAACCTGGCGGGACGTTTCGTCCCCGGCCACGGCAACGGGGTGGTCACTCTGAACGGCGTACCGATCGCGGTGGCCACGTGCTACGAGGTGGCCTTCGACAACCTGGTGACAGACTCTGTCCGCGCCGGCGCCCAGCTCATCACCGTGCCCACCAACAACGCGACCTTCGGGCGCACCGAGATGACCTACCAGCAGCTGTCCATGTCGCAGGTGCGTGCGGTGGAGCACGGGAGGGCGGTCGTCGTGGCCGCCACCAGTGGGGTCAGCGCGGTCATCGCACCTGACGGCACCGTGCAGTCGCACACGTCACTCTTCACTGCCGATGCGCTCGTTGCGCAAGTACCGCTGCGGACTACGACTACGCTGGCTACTCGGCTCGGGGCAGGTCCGGAGATCGTGGTGAGCGTTCTCGCGGTGCTGGCCTTTGGAGCCGTCTTGCTGCGACCGACCATCGGTGCGCGGGGGAGCAGGGCCGATGAGCTGGTGGCTGCCAACGAGGAGGACGTTCATGTCGGAGCACGAACTCCCGCGCGAGGCTGACGGGGTGCGTGCTGAGACGCCGAGCAGCAACGTGCTGGTGATCATCCCCACCTACAACGAGCGCGAGAACCTCGCTTCCATCGTGGGCAGGTTGTTGGTGGCAGTACCGCAGGCTCATGCCCTGGTGGCCGACGACGGCAGCCCCGACGGGACCGGAACGCTGGCCGACGAGTTGGCCGCCACGGACCAGCGGGTGCACGTCCTGCACCGCACGGAGAAGGCCGGGCTCGGCGCGGCCTACATCGCGGGGTTCCGCTGGGCGCTGGAGCGCGGTTACCAGGTGATCGTGGAAATGGACGCCGACGGTAGCCACGCGCCGGAGCAGCTCCCCCTGCTGCTGAGTCGGATCGACGGCGGCGCCGACTTGGTCCTCGGTTCGCGCTATGTCCCCGGCGGCAGCGTCGTCAACTGGCCCAGGCGGCGCGAATGGCTCTCCCGTGGGGGAAATCTCTACTCACGTCTCGCCCTCGGTGTAAGGATTAATGACATCACAGGGGGCTACCGCGCCTACCGCAGCGTGGTGCTGGAGGCGCTCCCCCTTGATGCGGTTGCGTCGCAAGGCTACTGCTTCCAGGTGGATCTCGCGTGGCGCGCAGTGCAGCACGGGTTCACCGTCGTCGAGGTACCCATCACGTTCACCGAACGAGTGCTCGGTGAGTCGAAGATGAGCGGTGGCATCGTCCGCGAGGCGTTACTGCAGGTCACCGGTTGGGGTGTGCGCAACCGACTGCACCGGCGACGCACCGCCCCGACCGCAAAGCGATCGTCTAAGACGAGCGTCGACGGGCCTTCAACAGGTCCAGCCGCTCGTTGAGCAGTTCCTCCAGCTCGGCGGTGGAGCGTCGCTCCAGCAGCATGTCCCAGTGGGTGCGCGGCGGCTTGACCTTCTTGGCCTCGGGAGCGGAACCACCGATCAGCTCAGATGTGGCACCGTGCAGCCGACATTCCCAGGTACCGGGGAATTCGGCATCATCGGCGAAGGGCACATCGAACTCATGTCCCTTGGGGCACCCGTAGCGCGCTGCCTGGCGGGGCGCCAGGTCGTGGTCCCTGTCCGTCTCGTAGCTGACGGCTCCGAGCCTGCTGCCGCGCAAAACGCGATCGGCCATGGTGTGTCCTCTCCTGATGCTTCATGCACACGTTTCATCCATTGATCTCAACGCAGCAAGAGGCGTGCGCGTTCCCGCTGGGGTCGCGGCAAGTGTCGACGATCTGTGTCACCCAGTGTCGCAAGTCGAGGGGAGCACGCGCAAACAGCGCCCCGCCGTAGCCTCCATGACCGTGGCGAAGAAACGGGAGCTCTGCCTGTGGTGCGGTCGCGCGGTCGTCGGCACGCCGATCGGCCGACGACGGCGATATTGCAAGCCATCCTGCCGACAACGCGCTTACGAACAGCGGCGGCTGCTGAAGAACACCAGCTTTCCCGACGACGCAGTGGTGCTCACGGCGTCAGAGCTGGCGGACCTCGCCGACAGGGTCTTCAGTCTGCGCTGCGCGGCCGAGGACGTCGCTACAGCGGTTGGCGATGGTGCGGATACTGCCGAGCTCAGGCCGCTGTGCGCCACCCTGCTCGAGCTGGCGGCGCAGGCGGAACGCTGGCGATAATGGGCTGAATCGCATTGGTGTCATTCGCTGCGGCGTGTTGTCTTGTGTTACTTGTGAGCGCAGGAGATGCTAAATAGTTTGGCTGTTGCTCTTGTGGCCAGAGCGCAGAGTGGTTACGTTGTGATCTGCCCGTGATCCTTCCGCCGCGTTTTCGGGCGCGGTGAACCACCTGGAGCGATGTGCCCACTTTCACAGTTCGACGGTTGTTCGCTGCCGCGTTGGCCGTCGCCTCGGCGTTCACCGTGTTCACGCTGATCCCCACCGCGGCCGCCAGCGCCGACCCCAGCGGCAACGACTGGGCGCGCATCCGGATGTGCGAGTCAAGCGGCAATTATCGGATCATCGACGGTACCGGCACCCACTTCGGCGCCTACCAGTTCGACCAGGGCACGTGGAACTCCGTCGGCGGAAGAAACCGGCCTGATCAAGCCAGCCCCGCAGAGCAGGACTATCGCGCGCTGTATCTATACCGACTACGCGGCTGGCAGCCATGGCAGTGTGCCGACGCGTCACACCTGAACCTGCGAAACGATGGCGATGGCGCCCGCGGGCGCATCCCGACCTACGCGCAGTCGGCCTACATGGGCGGTGGCGGCCCGGTAGGGCCACCCGTTTCCACCCCGCCGCCAGCTCAGGTGCCCCCTCCGCCGCCCTCGCTGCCGCCATTTCCACCGATCAACTTCGTCATCCCGCCGCGCGGTTCAGGTGCCCTTGTCGAGCCCGAGATCCCCATCCTCACCATCCCCTCTGGCGCATGCTCTCCAGTGCTGACCCTGTGGCAGCAGCAGATGAACAGCTTCGGCTATCGCCTCGCGACTACCGGCTGTAACAGCAGTGCGACCCAAGCTGCTGCCCACGACCTGCAGTATGCCAACGGGATCCGGCAGACCAATTCCATTGGGCCCCTGACCTTGGTCGCAAGCTTCCTCGGGCGGAAGCCGCGGTAGCGGTCTGTGCAACAATCGCCAGCGCTGTGGCGTGTAGGCAGGCCCGGGGGTTGAACAAGACGGAATACGTCACTGTGACATAAGCATGGGCGCGTGAGAGGCGTGTTCGCGAAGGAGCGCGGTCTTCAGTTCGTACGACTGACAACGCGGTAGTTCAGGCCTGGCCAAGATGCGCAAGCGAGCCAGCGTCGACAATCGGTGCCCCGAGGTACAGGCACAGCTCGCCCAACGCGGATACCTGACCCTGGTGACGGAACAGGACCACATCGGTCGGCCCGCACCCCACCAGGCGCGGGGTATCGCCGAGCTCGCCTGGCGGTGGGCACGTCAATGCAGGTGCGGTTGGGTCGGGACTACTACGTCCGGATCGCCGGCAACGACTGCTCGGTGAACCCCACGTTCATCGGCCGCTCCGTGGTCCACGGTTAGTCGTCGGGGCGGGCAGATGTCGGTGGCTGATCATCGTCTGGGAGTCTTCGGCCCTCGATCAGCTGGTGGTGGGGTTGAGCAGGGTTTGGGCAACCACGAAGACCGCGACGGCGAAGACCAAGTAGGCGAACCAGTGGCGCAGTCGTTCGGCGGGCAGTCGGGAGGCGAGGTGGGCGGCGGGTAGGGACCCGGCGACCGCGGCGAGGGTGAAGGCCGCCGCGATGGGGTAGTCGATGTGGGCGTCGCCGATGTGCGCGGCGAATCCGGCCAGGGAATTGGTCACGATGATGACCAGGGAGGTCGCGACGGCGACGCTCATGGGCAGGCCGAGGAGCAGGACCAGGGCGGGGATGATGAGGAAGCCGCCGCCGACGCCGAACAGTCCGGTGAGTAGGCCCACAGTGATACCGGCGGCGATGGCTTTGGGTAGGCAGCCGCGCCAGTTCACCCCACCGCCGGGCAGGGCGCAGTCTCCACCGATGGTGGTGTGCTCGCGCAGCATCCGGAGGCCGGCGACGATCATGAGCCCAGCGAACCCGAGGAGCACCAGTCGGGGGTTGAGCAGCCGGTTGACGGCGGCCCCGGCGAACGCTGCTCCTGCCCCGGTGACCGCGAACACCCCCGCGATCCGCCACTGCACCTGCCCGGTGCGTAACCGGGGCAGGACCGCGGTCGCCGAGGAGATCCCGACGACAAGGAGAGACGTGGGCACGGCCGCGGCCAAAGGGATGCCGGCACCGTAGATGAGGGCGGGGACGGCCAGGATCGAGCCGCCGCCACCGAGGAGTCCGAGCAGCAACCCGATGACCGCCCCTAGACCCAGAGCCGCGATCAACCGGGTTCTGCCGGGGCGAGTCGGGGCCGACCGTGGTGTGTGGGGTTCATTTCAGGCCGGCGTCGGCGGCGGCGTCGTAGGCGTCGTTGATGAGCACGAGGTGGCGGCCGGGGCGGTCCAGGGCGGAGGCGGCGATGGAGGAGCGGTAGCCGGAACCGCAGTACACCCACACCGTGTCTTGG
>JAABUH010000224.1_pt1 | contig 86355 bp, 91 predicted proteins | sample 5559121 | NCBI WGS metagenome assembly JAABUH01 (sample SAMN10711871, study PRJNA513364) | rock metagenome | isolation source: Antarctica rocks | place: Antarctica: Victoria Land, Battleship Promontory nord | collected 2015-12-28
TCAGGACGGGAGCAAGTAGTGGATCTCGATTTCGACGCGAAGGCCCTCGCGTTCCGCGACGAGGTGCGCACCTTCCTGGCGGAAAACATCCCCGCCGAGCCGCTACCGTCGATGGACACCACCGAAGGCTTCGAGGCGCACCGCGCCTGGGAGCGGACCCTGGCCGACGCACACTTCTCCGTGGTCTCCTGGCCGGCTGAGTACGGCGGGCGGGATGCCTCGATCCTGGAGTGGGTGATCTTCGAGGAGGAGTACTACGCCGCCAACGCGCCCGGTCGGGTCAGTCAGAACGGCATCTTCCTGCTGGCGCCCACCTTGTTCGAGCACGGCACGCCCGAGCAGCGCGCGCGCATCATGCCGCGCATGGCGCGCGCCGACGACATCTGGGCGCAGGCCTGGTCCGAGCCGGAGGCCGGCAGCGACCTCGCCGCCATTCGCTCGCCCGCCCGGCAGGTCGACGGTGGCTGGTGGCTGTCCGGTTCCAAGATCTGGAGCTCGCGGGCCAGCTTCGCCGACTGGGGCTTCGGGTTGTTCCGCAGCGACCCGCAAGCGCAGCGGCACACCGGATTGACGTACTTCATGTTCCCGCTGGACGCCGAGGGGGTGACCGTCCGTCCCATCCCGCAGCTCGACGGGGAGCCGGGATTCGCCGAGATCTTCCTCGATGAGGTGTTCGTGCCCGACGCCGACGTCATCGGTGCGGTCAACGAGGGCTGGCGGGTCGCGATGAGCACCTCCAGCAACGAGCGTGGCCTGTCGCTGCGCAGCCCCGGCCGGTTCACCGCCGCCGCCCAGCGCTTGCTCGCGCTGTGGCGCGACCGGGCCGATCCGAGCGACACTGCCTTACGCGACAAGGTGGTCGACGCCTGGATCGGGGCGAACGCCTACCGGCTGCACACCTTCGGCACCGTCACCCGACTCACCGAGGGCGGCTCGCTGGGTGCGGAGTCCTCCATCAACAAGATCTTCTGGTCCGAGTTGGATGTCGTGCTGCACGAGACGGCGCTGGAACTGCTCGGTGCGGACGCCGAGCTTTCGGGTGCGTGGATGGACGGCTACTTGTTCTCGCTGTCCGGTCCGATCTACGCGGGCACCAACGAGGTGCAGCGCAACGTCGTCTCCGAGCGCCTGCTCGGCCTACCGAGGGCGGCCCGATGAGGTTTGCACTGAGCCCCGAGCAGCAGGATTTCGCCACCAGCCTGCAGGATCTACTGGCCAAGTCTGACCTGCCGAAGGTCATCCGCAGCTGGGGCGCCGGTGACCCGAATGCCGGGCGGGCGCTGTGGGGCCGACTCGGCGAGATGGGCGTGACCGCGCTGGCGGTGCCCGAGGCCTACGACGGCTTCGGTGCCGGCGCCGTGGACCTCGTCGTGGCCTTCGAAGCCTTGGGCCGCAACGCGGTTCCCGGTCCGCTGGTGGAGACCATCGCCGCGGTGCCGACGCTGCTGACCGAACTTGGCGAGGACGCACTGGCGCAACGCTGGTTACCGGGGATCGCCGCAGGCGAGTCACTGGCGACGCTGGCCATCAGACCGCACGTGCCCTACGCCTTGGACGCGGACGTAGCCTCCGGTGGGTTGGTGATCGACGGCGACCGCGTGTCACTGGCCGTCATCGGTGAGCAACTATCCTCAGTAGACGGTGCGCGACGGCTGTTCCGGGTACAGCCCGGTGAGGCAGTGGCCGCGGGTGTGCAGCCAGCCGCTGAGCGGGCATTCGACGTCGGTGCCCTCGCCTGCGCGGCCCAGCTGCTCGGCGCGGGCCGTGGGCTGTTGGACATGACGAGTGCGTACGCGAAGCAACGGGTGCAGTACGGCAGCCCCATCGGGCAGTTCCAGGCGATCAAGCACCAGCTCGCGGACGTGCTGGTCGACATCGAGATGGCTCGGCCGCTGCTCTACGGTGCGGCACTGGCCGTACAGGAGGGCTCCGGCGACGCCGCTCGCGACGTGTCGGCCGCCAAGGTGGCCTGCGGTGATGCCGCCTACCGCGCGGCCCGCGTCGCACTGCAGGTGCACGGCGCCATCGGCTACACCCAGGAGTACGACCTCTCGCTGTGGCTGACCAAGGTTCGCGCGCTGGTCACCGCATGGGGCACGCCTGCGGCGCACCGGGCCCGAGTGATGGAGCATCTGTGTCCGGCCCGCTGACGCCCGCATTTCAACTCACCCGGGAGCAGCTGGCACTGCGGGACAGCGTCCGGTCCCTGCTGAGCAAGAAGGCCGGCAGCGCAGCAGTGCGCGCCGCGATGGCCTCCGAGCGCGGCTACGACGAAGCGCTGTGGGCGCTGTTGTGCGAGCAGGTCGGCGTCGCCGCGCTGGCCATTCCCGAGGGTTACGGCGGGTTTGACGCCAGCCCGCTGGAGACCCACATCGTCATGGAAGAGCTGGGCCGCACCTTGGCGCCCTCCCCCATGCTCGGCTCCGTTGTCCTGGCGGCGCAGACCCTGCTGCAATTAGATGACGCCGAAGCTTGCGAGCGACTACTCCCCGCGATCGCCGCGGGCCGGATCGCGGCGGTGTGCTGGGTAGGCGTGGACGGGCACTGGGACCCGACTCGAGCCGCGTGCACCGCGACCGACGACACGATCTCCGGCACCGCACATTACGTCTTGGATGGTGATCTGGCCGAGGTGCTGCTGGTGGTGGCAGCCACAGACGACGGGCTCGGGGTATTCGAGGTCGATCCGCAGCAAAGCGACATCGTCCGCCAGCGTGTGTCCACAATGGACCTCACTCGGCGGTTGGCGATGGTGACGTTCAGCGAGGCGTTCGGGCGCAAGATCGGTACCGGCAACGCTGCCGCAGCTCTGGCTACGGTCCGAGATGCGGCCTGCGTTGGCTTGTCCGCCGAGCAGGTCGGCGCGGCGGCCCGCATCCTGGAGCTGACGGTGGAGTACCTGAAGTCCCGCGTTCAGTTCGGCAGGCCGATCGGCAGCTTCCAAGCCCTCAAGCACCGGATGGCCGACCTGTACGTCCTGGTGGAGACTGCGCGTTCGGCCTCCTACGGCGCAGTCGACGGCACGGTGGACGCGGCGGTGGCCAAGGTGTACTGCGCAGAGGCGCTCAACCAGGTCGCGGCCGAGGCCATACAGTTGCATGGCGGCATCGGCATCACCTGGGAGCACGACGCGCAACTGTACTTCAAACGCGCCCACGGCAGCGCCCAGTTGTTCGGGCAGCCACACGAGCACCTGGCAAGGATGGCGGCGCTGGCCGGACTCTGACTGCTCCTCAGCCGAGGGCTCCCAAAACTCCACGCTGCTGCGGCGACTGCACACGAGTACCGTCCGAATCCGATGTGATGACGTGCGAGGAACACCCAGGCGGGTACACGGGGATGTGATGGCGATGCGTTCAGCGGCGAGGTCGCTCGCATTGACGGCCGTCCAGCTCGTGGCCCTCGCCGTCACCATTGTCGCGTTGCGCGGCCACGTGCCTTCGCCCTCGACGCGCCATCCCGTCGTGGGTTCGTCGACCGCCCTGGTCGTCGTGTACACGGTGGCGGTGCTGGCTGCGCTGCTGAGCGTGTTTGCTGCCGTCCGGTTCCGGCGGTCTGCGCGGCGGCCGGCGCCCAGGCCTGAGGCGGTCCCGAGGCCCACCGTGCCATGGCGCATCGTGGTGCTGGCGGCGCTTGCGGTCGCCGTTCTGGTCGGGGGCGTGGTGCTGCTGTCGGCGATCCTGCCGCACGGGACGATTTCGTCGCCGGACCCAGCGATGCCCTCGCGCAGCCCCACCGTGCCAGCAACCTCCGATGTCGCGCCGGCGCCCCCCGACCCCGGCCGAGGAACCGATCTCCGCCCCGCGTTCGCAATCGTGTTGCCGGTCCTACTGGTCCTGCTCACCGCAGGTTGGCTCTTCGCCGGGCGTAGACGAGGTGTCGACGGGCAGCGCGCGCCAGTCGTGTCGGACCCGGCACGCGATCCTCTCAGCAGGGCGGCGGAACTGGGACTGCACGCCCTGTCGCAACCCGCACTCGCTCCGGGTGCCGCCATCGTCGCCTGCTATGCGGCCATGGAGCTCGCGCTGGCCGAGACGCCGGACGTTGCGCCCCGCGCTGCGGACACCCCCGCTGAGGTGCTGGCGCGTGCGGTCGAGCACGGGGTGTTGCAGCCGGGGGCGGCGGCCACCTTGGTTGCCCTGTTCGCCGAAGCCAGGTTCAGTCGTCACGACATGGACGAGGACCAGCGCGACGCCGCGACCGCGGCCCTGCGCCTTGTGTTGGAGGAACTGCGAAGCCGAGCATGCGTGCCCTCGCCGTAGCCGCGATCGCGCTACTCGCACTGGTCGAGATTCCGCTGGTGCTCGGACGCGGGCCCTGGTGGTCGGCGGCCGCTGTGGTGCTCGCGATCCTCGTCCTGGCGCTGTGCCGCCTGGCGCTGCGCACCAATGTCCCGGAGGACACGCCCGAACCGCCGGTGGAGTCGGACTCGCTGCAGCGGTGGCGGAAACGGACCGAGGCATTGATCAGCTGGGCGGACGGCTCGCGCGCCGATTGGGATCAACACCTACGGCCGCTGCTGGTGCGCGAGCTGCGCAAAAGCGCGACCCACGGCGACGACGCGGCCACCGGTCTGATGGTGTTCGGACCACAGTTGTGGCCGTGGGTCGATCCGTCCACAGTGGCCAGTGCTGCCGACGCTGCCCGACCTGGGCCGGGGCGAGCGGTACTCGGCGCGATTCTTGACCGGCTGGACACGCGATGACCCACACCGCTGAGCTGACTGCTGCCCGCGCGGGGGCGGTACTCGACGCCGTGGAACGCGTCGTCGTGGGTAAGCGCAGCGCAGCACACCTCATCATGCTGGGTGTGCTCGCCAGAGGACACGTGCTGATCGAAGACCTACCGGGGGTGGGCAAGACCCTGATCGCCCGCTCGTTCGCCTCCGCGTTGGGCCTGCGATTCACCCGCGTCCAGTTCACCCCGGACCTGCTCCCCGCGGACCTGCTCGGCTCGACGATCTATGACATGCAGTCGAGCCGCTTCACCTTCCGCGCCGGGCCGGTGTTCACCAACCTGCTGCTGGCCGACGAGATCAACCGGACTCCGCCGAAAACCCAGGCCGCGCTGCTGGAGGCAATGGCCGAAGGACAGGTGAGTATCGACGGCCATACCCACGCGCTGCCCGACCCCTTCGTCGTCTTGGCTACCGACAACCCCATCGAGTACGAGGGCACTTACTCCTTGCCCGAGGCCCAGCTTGACCGCTTCGCGCTGCGGGTCCGCATCGGCTACCTCACCGAGACCGACGAGCGGGACATGTTGCAACGTCGCATCGACCGCGGCGGCGGTCGCATCGAGGTGGAACAGGTGCTCGACGCACCGGGCCTGCGGGCGATGCGGGATGCGGTGGAGCAGGTCTCCGTGCATCCGGACGTATTGGGCTACGTCGTGACCATCGCCAACGCCACCCGCCATCACCCTCAGGTCGAGGTGGGGGTCAGCCCACGGGCCGAGATCGACCTCATGCAACTCGCTCGCGCGCGGGCCCTGCTCAGCGGACGAGACTTCGTGATCCCCGAGGACGTGAAGGAACTGGCCACCCCGGCACTGGCGCATCGGGTCAGCCTGCGGCCGGCAATGTGGGTGCGGCGCATCAGCAGCGAACAGGTGCTGGGCGAGCTCCTGCGGCAGCTTCCCGTTCCGCGAGCCCCGCGGTGAGCTCCTCGACGCTGGTCGCCCTGCGGTGGCGTCCCACGCCGATGGCCCTGGGTCTGGCCACCTGCGTCGCGACCGCGCTCGCCGCGGCGCTGATCAGCGGGCACTGGCAGCTCGCCGTGTTCGCCGCGCCCCTGCTCGGCTCGCTCGGCGCGCGCGGGTGGTTCGCCGCTCTACCGGAGGGGGCCGCGGTGGCCGCCGAGCTGTCGACGGCCCAGTGCTTCGAGGACGAGACAGTGGAGGTCGAGCTGAGCGCTCGATTGACGGCCGATGGTGCAGTCGCAGCACTCGACCTTGCCCCGAACGTCGGTCTACGGGTGCTCGAGGGCGCCCCGCCAGCCACCGACGCCTCGGCCGTCTACCAGGTGACGGCAGCACACTGGGGCAACTATTCCTTGTCCGCGCGGATCGCCGCCACAACAGCAGGCGGTCTGCTGGCGGCAACGACCACCGCGCGGGTCGCCGAGCTGCGCGTCTACCCACGGGCCCCCGCGGAACGGATCGCCCTGCCCCAACCGCAACTGGTCAACCGGCTCGGCACTCATCTCAGTGCCCGGCGCGGCGCGGGGGTGGAGTACGCGGATATCCGGCCGTACCTGCCCGGCGACCTGATGCGCTCGATCAATTGGCCGGCGAGTGCGCGCCGTGGACAGCTGCAGGTCACCGAGCGGCTCACCGACCGGGCGGCGGACGTCGTTGCCGTTATCGACACCTACCCGCAAGCGCCTGGGCCGGCGACTGCGGCGTTCGATCTGTCGGTTCAGGGTGCCACCCAGGCGGTGCAATCCGCGCTGCAGGATGGCGACCGGGCCGGGGTGGTCGCGCTGGGTGCGCGTATTCGCTGGCTGGGCCCGGACACCGGCCGCCGTCAGTTCTACCGCGTGCTGGATGCCGTACTCGATTTCGGCGAGGCCGCTGCGTCCAGCACGGGCACGCTCGCGCCCCGACAGGCGGTGCCTTCCGGCGCCACGGTGATCGCGTTCTCCACCCTGCTGCGCACCGACTTCACCCTCGCCATGCTGGATCTGCATCGACGCGGGCATGCGGTGCTGGTGGTGGATGTGCTGCGGGAGATCCCGTTCACCGACGAGCTGGACCCCGTCGCGGCGCGGCTGTGGCGGCTGGAGCGCAGCAACCTGCGACGCGACCTCGGCGCCACCGGCATCGACGTCGTGGCCTGGCCCGCGGACACCGGGCTCGGACCGGCTCTACGCCCGTTCGGCCGGCGACCGGTGCGGCGATGAGAACGGACAACCTGTTGGTGATCGTGGCGTGGGCGGCGGCCGCGACGATGGTCCTCACCATGGTGCCCGATGCGAGTTGGGTCGGACTGGGGGCGGCGGCGGTCGCCACAATGGTGGTCGTCCTCGCCCAGTGGCGACGGTGGGCGGCAACGGTTGCGGTGCAGATTGTCGCTGTAGGGCTGGCAGTGGACGGCACGTCGGCGGTGCTCGCCGCACTGGCTGGCCTGGCGGCGACAGCCTTCTTGCTGGCCACCCACCTTGGCTCGACCCCCGAGTTGCTCGCGCCCGTGGTCCAGCGGTTGTTGCCCGCCGTCGGCGTCACGACCCTCGTCGCGCTGGGCGCGGCCCTGGTGCCAGCGGGACCGGGATGGCTGGCGGCATTGGCGCCCCTGGCTTCGGTCAGCCTCTACGCAAGCTGCACGGCACGTTTCCGCACGATGCCCCGTCAGTAGTACCGCGCGCGCGGGGGACACCGCCACGCGGTGCCGGACCGTTCCAGACAGCTGCGAGTGCACGGCCGGCGATCCAGCGGCGTTGGACGGCGGGCGATAGCTCTGCTCGGCAACGGGTCGATCTGGCGTTGTCACTGCTTCGCGCGGATGCTGAAGTCGTGCCCCCACAGACTGACGGCGGTGCTCTCCCTGGCAATCCATTCGTCATCGGACACCTGCCGTCCCTCGCAACCGAATTCGACGTCGAAACCGCCGGGCGTCTGCATGTAGAAGGAGAGCATCAGGTCGTTGACGTGGCGCCCCAGGGTCGCCGACATCGGTACCTTCCTGCGCAGCGCCCGGTCGAGGGTGAGCCCGACGTCGTCGGAGTGCTCGACCTCGATCATGAGGTGCACAATCCCGCTGGGGGTGGGCATCGGCAGAAAGGCGAGGCTGTGGTGGCGTGGGTTGCAGCCGAAGAAGCGCAGCCACGCCGGATCACCGTCCTCGGGGCGCCCGACGAACTGCGGGGGCAGCCGCATCGAGTCGCGCAGCCGGAATCCGAGCACGTCGCGGTAGAAGGTGAGCGCCGCTTGATCGTCCTTCGTGGACAATACGACGTGGCCAAGGCCCTGTTCGCCGGTGACGAATCGGTGCCCGTAGGGGCTGACCACGCGACGGTGCTCCAGTGCCGCGCCGTGGAACACCTCCAGCACATTGTCCGAGGGATCGGTGAAGCTGATCAGCTCATCGACCCGCCGGTCGCTCAGCACTTCGGCGGTGGCCTCCTTGAACGCCACGCCCGCCGCGTCCAACCGATCCCGAATCTCCTGCAGCTCGGCGGCATTCGCCGTCTCCCAGCCGCTGGCCGAAAGTCGATCGTGCTCGCCGGGCACGATGACCAAGCGGGCCGGGAAGTCGTCCATTCGTAGATACAGCGATTCGAGGTCGAGGCCCTTGCCCTCGGCCATGCCGAGCACCTTGAGGCCGTACTCACGCCAGGCCGCCATGTCGGTGGTCTCGATGCGCAGGTACGCCAACGAACGAATACCCATCACTTGCCTCCGTGGAGCGAACCGTACGTGAAGTACTGCGGATGACCATCCGGCAGCACAGCGCTTCTTGGCAGACTAGAACATGTTCTCTTTGCTGTCGAACCGCCCCCGCTGGTGCCGGGTGCCAGCATTCTGTAACGTGTTCTAGCATCGGCACAGCCCGATTCCGACCGTTTGCCATGACTGAGGTGTTGAGATGCCGGGGACCAACGACAGCCGCAGCGAATCTGCCGTGCGCCAGATCGACGTCGGCGAGCTGCAGACCAGGTTCGCCCGTGGCTGGCACTGCCTTGGCCTGGCCGCGACCTTCCGGGACGGCACGCCGCACTCCATCGAGGTGTTCGGCCAGAAGCTCGTCGTCTTCGCTGGACAGGACGGCATGATCAACGTGCTCGACGCCTACTGCAGGCACATGGGCGGTGACCTCTCCCAGGGCACCATCAAGGGCAACGAGGTGGCGTGCCCCTTCCACGACTGGCGCTGGGGCGGCGACGGCAAATGCAAGGCGGTGCCCTACGCCAAGCGGGTGCCGCTGCGGGCCCGCACCCAGGCCTGGATCACGATGGAGCAGAACCAGCAGCTGTTCGTGTGGAACGACCCCGAGGGAAACCCGCCCCCGCCGGAGGTGGCCATCCCGCGCATCGAGGGCGCCTTCAGTGACGAGTGGACCGGCTGGACGTGGGAGACCCTCGTCATCGAAGGTTCGAACTGCCGCGAGATCGTGGACAACGTCGTGGACATGGCGCATTTCTTCTACATCCATTACGCGTTCCCGCTGTACTTCAAGAACGTCTTCGAGGGCCACATCGCCTCGCAGTACATGAACAGTAAGGGCCGTCCGGACGTCGGTATGTCCTCGGAATACGCGGGCATGGAGACGAGGCTCGAGTCCGAGGCCGCCTACTACGGCCCCTCGTACATGATCAATCCGCTGCACAACAGCTACGGCGGCTACGAGGTGGACAGCGTGCTCATCAACTGCCATTACCCGGTCAGCGCGAACAAATTCGTACTGCAGTACGGGGCGATCGTCCGCAAGCCCGCAGGCGTCACCGATGAGGTAGCCGACAAGATCGCCGCGAAGTTCGCCGAGGGAATCGGCCTCGGCTTCCTGCAGGACGTGGAGATCTGGAAGAACAAGACCAAGATCGACAACCCCCTGCTGACTGAGGAGGACGGCCCGGTCTATCAGCTCCGTCGCTGGTACGAGCAGTTCTACACCGACGTCGCCGACGTCACCGAGGAAATGACCCAGCGCTTCGAATACGAGGTGGACACCACCCACGCGAACGTCAACTGGGAGGCGGAGGTGCAGGAGAACCTGCAGCGGACTCAACTCGAAAAGACCAACCAGGAAGCATGAGCGGCGTGCCGAATACCTGGGCCAAGGCGCCGGATTTTGCCGACCAACGCGATCTGGCTGCGCGGCTGCATGCGGAGACCGCGGCCGACAAGGAGCTTTACACCACCGCAGGGCTACGTCCGCTGCAGTGCGGAACCTGCGGGACAAAAGTGCTGGTGAAGAAGAACAGCCTGCAGCACACCAGCATCCAGTGGACTACCGACCCCGTGGCCAGTTGTCCTGAGCTGCGGGCGGGTGAGGCGGCGGGCAGGGCTTCCGCTCAGCAGGACACATGCCCCAGACTGCGGGCCAGCATCACTTACGCTGTGGCCGAAGGCCTGCTGGAGTTGGGCGGGCCAGCTGTGGAGGATGACAGTGACTGAAGACGTGAGTGCCGAGCCCATTCCGGTCGGCGCCCACTCGCACCTGCTGCGGGTGGTCGAGGTCATCGAGGAGACACACGACGCCCGTTCCGTGGTGTTCGAGATTCCCGCCGAGCAGGCGGAGCGGTTTTCCTACGAACCGGGCCAGTTCCTGACCCTGCGCATACCGAGTGACCGGACCGGGTCCGTCGCGCGGTGCTACTCGCTTGCCAGCTCGCCGCACACCGATGGGATCCTCAAGGTGACCGCCAAGCGGACTGCTGACGGGTACGGGTCGAATTGGTTGTGTGACAACGTGTTCGCCGGGATGACGATCGAAGTGCTACCACCTGCGGGGCTGTTCGTGCCCGGCTCGCTGGACGATGACCTCCTGCTCTTTGCCGCGGGCAGCGGGGTGACCCCGGTGATGGCCATTCTGAAATCGGCGCTGGCCAAAGGCAACGGTCAGGTGGTGCTCATCTACGCCAACCGCGATGAGCGATCGGTGATCTTTGCCGCCGAGCTGCGCGAGCTGGCGGCGGAACACCCCCGGCGGCTTCGGGTCATCCACTGGCTGGAAAGCGTGCAGGGGCTGCCGAATCGAGCCCAGCTCGAAGAGCTCGCTCGTCCGTTTGCCTGCTACCAGGCCTTCATCTGCGGGCCGGGACCGTTCATGGACGTGAGCACCCACGCATTGCGCGAGCTGGGAATGGACCGCCACCAGATCCACATCGAGCTCTTCCAGTCAATTGTCGGCGACCCCTTCGACTCCACTCCCACGGTGATCGCCGAAGAGGACGCGGGCACGGCGGCAACCGTCGAAGTGGACCTGGACGGCACGGTGCACAACCTGGATTGGCCCGCAGACATCTTGCTGCTGGATCTGTTGCTGGACAAGGGAATCGATGCGCCGTTCTCTTGCCGCCAGGGAGCATGCAGCGCGTGTGCCTGCATCTTGAAAGAGGGGAAAGTCAAGATGCTGGTCAACGACATCCTCGACGAGCAGGATCTCGAGGACGGCTACATCCTCGCCTGCCAGTCGCTGCCTACGACGGACACCGTGAAGGTCACCTACTCCGAGTAGCCCCGGCGGCAGCGCTCGGGAGTCGCCACCACACTTGCGCACCACCGCGGGGCAGACAATGCATTCGGTACCGAACTCGGCGATTGTGCTGAAGTGCAAGCTGCTCACGGCGCCACCGGTGACAAATACGCAGCCCTCGGTGGCTGTGCCAGCTTCTTGGCAGAGCCACCTCCGCTGAGCTGCCGGCCGAAGGCGCCTACACCCACTGCGAAGGGGGCGACATCTACTGGTGGTGACTCCGGACAATCAGCACCTGCAACACGTTCCTACGTCAACCCGGCACACTTTTGCCTGCTACTGCGCCTACAATAGCGCCCTGAGAATCCAACTCTATAACCTGTTACAGTCAATTCAAGGGGAGGTTTCATGAGCGCGAGCGAGACGGACTCCTACGACGTCGTCGTCATCGGAAGTGGAGCGGCCGGCATGACCGCCGCACTTACCGCAGCCCACAGCGGACTCTCCGTCGTCGTGGTGGAAAAGGCCGCCCGCTTCGGCGGTTCCACCGCACGCTCCGGTGGCGGCGTGTGGATCCCCAACAACGAGGCGCTGCGGGCCTCCGGCGTCACCGACGACACCCCCGGGGCGGCGCGTGAGTACCTGCTCAACATCGTCGGCGACGACGTCCGGGAAGAGCGTATCGACGCCTACCTCGACAACGGTCCCGCCATGCTCTCCTTCGTGCTCGCAAACAGCCCGCTGAAGCTCTCCTGGGTGCCGAACTACTCCGACTACTACCCCGAGACCCCCGGTGGCAGGCTCGCAGGTCGCTCGGTGGAGCCGAAGCCGTTCGACGCCAGGCTGCTCGGCGACGACATCGACAAGCTCGAGCCCGACGTGGCCAAGGCGCCCCTCGGCGTCGTGGTCACCCAGGCCGACTTCAAGTGGTTGAACCTGATGATCCGCAACGTCCGCGGACCGCTCCGCGTGCTGCAGGTGGGCCTGCGCTGGATACTCGGGCGCATCACCGGCAAAGTGCTGGTCGGGCGCGGACAGGCATTGGCCGCCGGCCTGCGTGTCGGCCTACAGCGGGCCAAGGTGCCGCTGCTGCTGGAGACCCCCATGCAGAACCTCCTCAGCACCGACGGCCGCGTGCGAGGGGTCGAGGTACTCCGCGACGGTGAGCCCGTCGTGCTGCACGCCAAGCACGGCGTGATCGTGACCTCGGGCGGGTTCGACCACAACGGCGAGATGCGCAAGCAGTATCAGCGCGCACCCATCGGCACCGAGTGGACGGTAGGCGCCAAGGCGAACACCGGTGACGGCATCCGCGCGGGCCAAAAGCTGGGCGCCGCACTGGAGTTCATGGATGATGCCTGGTGGGGTCCGTCGATCCCGCTGACCGGTGGGCCGTGGTTCTGCTTGGCCGAGCGCACGCTGCCCGGCGGCATCATGGTCAACACCCGCGGTCAGCGCTTCTTCAACGAGGCCGCCCCCTACGTCGAGGCCGTGCACCGGATGTACGGCGGCCCGCACGGCCAGGGCGACGGTCCCGGTGAGAACGTCCCCGCGTGGATGATCATCGACACTCGTTACCGCAATCGCTACATGTTCGCGGGCCTCAACCCCCGGGCGCCGTTCCCCAGTCGCTGGCTCAAGGCTGGGATTGTCGTGAAAGCGTCCACTGTAGACCAGCTCGCGGAGCAGATCGACGTGCCCGTCGCCGCACTGGCCGAGACGGTCGCCCGCTTCAACGGCTTCGCCCGCACGGGTAAGGACGAGGACTTCGGTCGCGGCGACAGCGGATACGACCACTACTACGGCGATCCCCGCAACAAGCCCAACCCGAGCCTTGGCGCGCTGGAGGTCGGGCCGTTCTACGCGATCAAAATCGTGCCCGGCGACCTGGGCACCAAGGGGGGCATGCGCACCGACGTCAAGGGCAGGGTATTGCGCGAGGACAATTCGGTGATCGATGGCCTCTACGCCGCGGGCAACGCCAGCAGCCCGGTGATGGGTCATACCTACGCCGGCCCGGGCGCCACCATCGGGCCTGCGATGACCTTCGGCTACCTCGCCGCCCTCGACATCGCCGAGCGCGCCTGCGTTCGAACTGCGGAGCCCACCAGTGCCCATTGATCCCATCGGGGCCGAGCTGCCGGCAGCGACGTCGTTCTCCATGCCGTGCTGATCACAACCCGGAACTAGTTTGTTGCATCAGCGCGCTATGATGCGGTGATGCGTACGACGATCAACCTCCCGGACGACCTGCACCGCGCGGCCTTCTCCCTGGCCCGTGACCGCGGGCAGAGCCTGAGCCAAACGGTGAGCGAGCTGGTACGCCGAGCACTACTGCCTGCCACCGGCTCGGCGGCGGTCGATGTCGACGCTCGAACGGGTCTTCCGGTAGTACGGCTCGGTACGCCCGTGACCACGGAGATGGTGCGTGCCGCGGCCGACGAGGAAGAGTGATTCACCTTCTGGACAGCAACGTCCTGATCGCCCTGACTGTCGAGGACCATGTGCATCAGCAGGCTGCGGCCCGGTGGTGGACGACGAACGACGCGCCGTTCGCCACCTGTCCGATCACCCAGGGGGCCTTGGTTCGCCTGCTGTTGCGTGAGGGCATTTCCGGAAGCGACGGTGCACGCGTGCTGGCACTGTTCACTGCACATCCGCGGCACATTTTCTGGCCTGATGCGCTCGACTACACCGCCGTCGACCTGACCGCGCTGGTTGGCCATCGGCAGGTCACGGATGCTTATCTGGCGGCCCTGGCTCGTCATCACGGTGCGCGGCTGGCGACTTTCGATCGGGGCTTGGCTCATCAGCACGAGGACGTCGCGACCCTCATCCCACTGGCCGATTACCGAACCCAAGAGAGGCACCGTTGAGCACCGAAAGCCTTCCCGCCGAGCTGGTCGCACTCGCCGAGGCGACACCCGGCTTCATGCCGATCGACGAGGGCACCGCGCTGCACCGGGCGGCGTTGCGCTACCTCGGCACCGGCGTCGGCGTGGAGATCGGCACGTACTGCGGTCGGTCCACTGTGTACCTCGGTGCGGCGGCGAAAGCGACCGGCGGCACCGTCGTGACCATCGACCACCACCACGGATCCGAGGAGCACCAACCCGGCTGGGAGTACCACGACGCCAGCTTTGTCGACCCGCACACCGGACGGCTGGACACCTCAGCGCGGCTGCGGCACACTTTGGCCGACGCGGACCTCGAAGCCCACGCGGTTGCCGTACTCGGGAGTTCCGCGCAGGTGGCCGCGTTCTGGCGGACGCCGCTGTCGTTCGTGTTCATCGACGGCGGGCACAGCAGCGCCGCGGCGCAGGCCGACTTCACCGGCTGGGCGCCATGGGTGTCTGTTGGCGGCGCGTTGTTCATCCACGACGTGTTCCCCGATCCCGCCGATGGTGGGCGGCCACCGTACGAGGTCTACCAGCGGGCGCTGGCCACGGGCGAGTTCACCGAGGTCGGTGCGCACGGCTCGCTGCGGGTGCTGGAGCGCGTGGCGGCTCAGACCGGCGAGCCGCTGACGTAGCAGTGCTCCCCACAGCTGTCCGACCCCAGCTGCGCCGCCGGTAGAGCCGCGTAGCGGAAGATCCCGCTGCCGGCGGTACAACAGGACAGCGCATCGGCGGCCAGAATCACGGCAGCCGAGGTCCACGAGCTCTGCTCGGCCGGCCAGCGAACTCCGTCGCTGAACACCAGCCCGGTCCAGTAGGCACCGTCGGAGTCGCGCAGATGCTGGATGTCGCCGAACAACGACAGCGCCTGCTCACCCATCCCCACCGCGTCCAAGGCCAGTACCAGCTCGCAGGTCTCCGCACCGGTCACCCACGGGCGGTGTTCCACGCACCGGGCGCCGACCCCCGGCACCACGAAGTCGTCCCATCGCGCGCGAAGGCGATTCCGGGCGGCTTCGCCGCGGAGGGCTCCGCCGAGCACGGGGTAGTACCAGTCCATGGAATACTCCGGTTTGGGGGCGAACACCTCCAGATGCCTGCGCAGCGCATGTCCCAACTGAAAGAGGGCCACGTCCCAGTCGGGTTGGTGATCGCCCATCAGCTCGGCCAGCATCAGCGCACAGCGCAAACTGTGATGGATGCTGGAGTTGCCGGTCAGCAGGGCCTCGCGCACCGGGCCTCCCGGTCCGCAGCCCCAGGCGAACTCCCCGCCCGCACCTTGCATGGTGAGCACGAAGTCGATCGCCTTGCAGATCGTCGGCCACAGTTCGACGACGAAGGCCCGGTCGTCACAGAGCAGGTAGTGATGCCACACACCCACCGCGAGGTAGGCGCAAAAGTTGCTGTCGGAGTTGGCATCCTCGACGACGCCTTCGCGCAGCTTGATCGGCCACGAGCCGTCAGCACGTTGAATTCGACGCAACCACCGGAAGGCCCGTTCGGACTCGTCGGTCAGACCACAGGCGGTGAGGGCCATCGCCGACTCGATGTGATCCCACGGGTCGGTGTGGCCGCCGGGAAACCACGGGATCGCACCGGATGGTTCCTGCATGTCCGCGATGGCCCTGGCCGTCTGCAGTGACTGCTCGGCCGTGAGGACGCCGGGTACCGCAGGCAAGCTACCGCGCAGCAACGGGAACCTTGGGCTTGTTCAGGTAGAAGACGACGCTCTTGCCCAGTACGGGGTTCAACAACTTCTCCGCCGTCCGGGTCAGCCACGGTCCCCTCATGAGATCCCACACGAGCAGCTGGTGGTATGCCTTGGTCAGCGGGTGGTCCTTGTTGTCGACGCCGACCGCACACTTGAGCCACCAGTAGGGCGCGTGCAGGGCATGCGCGTGGTCCTGACCGGCGACCGTCAACCCCGCGCTGGCGAGCTTGCGGGCAAGCTCGTCGGCCCGGTAGATACGGATGTGTCCGCCCTCGTTTGCGTGGTAGGCGTCCGAGAGCGCCCAACAGATCTTTTCCGGGAAGGACCGTGGCACGGTCACCGCGGCCACTCCGCCGGGCTTGAGGACGCGGGTCAGCTCGGCGATGGCCTGGGTGTCCTCGGGCACGTGCTCCAGCACCTCGGAGATGAGCACGACGTCGAAGCTGTCGTCGCCGTACGGCAGGTGCAGGGCGTCGCCGACCTCCGTGCGGGCCTTGGCGCCTGCGGGCACCTGATCTTCCAGCTCCATCGCGGCGAAAATCGTGGCGACCTCGGCCATGTCGGCGGCGCTCTGGTCGAAGGCAATGACGTCGGCCCCGCGGCGGTACAGCTCGAACGAATGCCGACCCGCACCGGCCCCGATGTCGATCACTTTGGCACCCAGTGTGACGCCCAGACGGTCGAAGTCGACGGTCAACATACGAGGTGATCCTTCCTTGCGATGGCGGCCGAATAGCACTCGGCCGTGCGGGCAGCGACCGCGGACCAGCTGAAGCGCTGGAGCACGCGTGCCCGCCCGGCAGCGCCCATCAGCGCCCGCCGCTTCGGATCGTCGAACAGCGTAGCCAATGCGGCAGCCAGTGCCTCCGAGTCACCCGGTGCCACCAGTAGCGCGGACTCCCCGTCCGCACCGACGACCTCCGGGATCGCCCCCGCTCGGCTGGCGACCAGCGGGGTCCCGCAGGCCATGGCCTCGACGGCAGGCAAGGAGAAGCCCTCGTACAGCGAGGGCACCGCCGCCACCTCCGCCGACGCCAGCAGCGCGGCCAGCTCGCCGTCATCGATGCCGGATACCGTCCGGACCACGTCCCCGATCGCGAGCTGCTCGATCAATCGCTCGGACGCGCCGCCTACGGCGAGCTTGGTGACCAGCACCAGCTCGAGCTCGCGTTCGGTGCGCAGCTTGGCCACCGCTTCGAGGAGGTTGGAAACGCCTTTCAGTGGCATGTCCGCGCTCGCGATGCACACGATGCGCCCAGGCGTCCGCGGTGCTGCAGGTGGCCGGAACACTTCGGTGTCCACCCCGAGCGGGATGGTCTGCAAGCGACCGTCGGGAACGTCGAAGGCTTCGCGGATGTCGTCCTCGGACGATTTCGACACGGTCAGCAGCGTGGTGATCCGCCGAGCGACCCGGGTCTGCATACGGAGGAAGCCGTACCAGCGCCGCAGGGTTAGTCGCCGCCGACCACGGGCGGAGGCCAGGTCGAGGTCGCGATCTCTGGTGATGGGGTGATGGATGGTGGCCACCAGCGGCAGGCCCGCCTTTTCGATGGCCAGGAGCCCGTAGCCGAGGCACTGGTTGTCGTGCACCACATCGAACTCTGCGGCCCGCCTGCGCAGCAGCCGGGCCGCGCGCAAGCTGAAGGTCAGCGGTTCCGGGAACCCGGCAGTCCACATGGTGGCGACCTCGAGCACGTCGATGACGTCCCGAAATTCGCGTGGCCGTGGGGTCCGAAAGGGATCCGGTTCGCGGTAGAGATCCAGGCTCGGCACCTTGGTCAGCGTGACGCCGGGGTCGAGCTCCGGGTAGGGCTGGCCGGAGAACACCTCCACTTGGTGGCCGAGTGCGTGCAGCTCGCGGGTGAGGTGGCGGACGTAGACGCCTTGGCCTCCGCAGTGCGGTTTGCTCCGGTAGGACAGCAGGGCTATCCGCACGCGAGCACCACCGCCGAGGTCGGCACACCCGTGCCCGCGGTGACCAGCACCGGTGCGTCCCCTGGTACCTGGTTCACCGACGTCCCGCGGATCTGACGTACGCCCTCGGCGATTCCGTTCATGCCGTGAATATATGCCTCGCCCAGTTGACCCCCGTGCGTGTTCAGCGGTAACCGCCCGCCGAGCTCGATCGCCCCGTCCGCGATGAACTCCTTGGCCTCCCCCCGCGCACAGAAACCCAGCTCCTCCAGCTGCATCAGCGCGTAGGGCGTGAAGTGGTCGTAGAGCACCGCCATCTTCATCTCGTCCGGGCGCATCCCGGACTGCACCCATAGCTGCTTGCCGACCAGACCCATCTCCGGCAGTCCGAGGCTGTCCCGGTAGTAGCTGGCCATCGTAAACTGATCCTGCCCGCTGCCCTGGGCGGCCGCCGCGATGATCGCCGGAGGCTGACGCAGGGCTCTGGCCCGCTCGACTGAAGTGATCACCAGGGCAACCCCGCCGTCGGACTCCTGGCAGCAGTCCAGCAGGTGCAGCGGCTCGGCGATCCACCGCGAGTTCTGGTGATCGGCCAGAGTGATCGGTTTGCCGTAGAAAAACGCATTCGGGTTGTTCGCCGCGTGCAAGCGGGCGGCCACCGCAATCCGTCCGAAATCTTCGCTGCTAGCGCCGGTTTCGTGCATGTAGCGCTGCGCCATCATGGCCACCGTCGCTGCCGGGGTGCCGAGTCCGTGCGGGTAGGAAAAGGAATTGTCGGTTCCGGAGGAGTCCGCGTTCACCACCAGGTCGGAGCGGACCTGGCCGAAGCGCATGCCGGAGCGCTCGTTGAACGCGCGGTAGGCCACAACCACCTCGGCGACGCCGGTCGCCACCGCCATGGCCGCCTGCTGCACGGTGGCACAGGCCGCTCCTCCCCCGAAGTGAATGCGGCTGAAGAACGTCAGCTCGGGAATGCCGACGGCACGGGCGACGGCGGTCTCGGTGTTGGTGTCCATGGTGAACGAGGTCAGTCCGTCCACATCGGACGGTGTGAGACCGGCGTCGGCCAGCGCCGCCGTCACCGCTTCCGCGGCCAGCCGTAGCTCGCTGCGTCCGGAGTTCTTGGAGAAGTCGGTGGCGCCGATGCCGACGATGGCTGCCCTGCCCGACAACCCCCTCACTGGCGCACCCCCATGCTCAGCGTGACCGTCGAGGTGATGTGATCACCGAGGCTGTTTCTGCCGACGACAGCCAGCGTGACTATCCCCTCCGCCAGGGCGACGACGGTTCCGCTCAGCGTCAACACGTCGTAGGCGTACCAGGGCACTCCCAGTCGCAGCGTGATCGACCCGATCACGGCGCGCGGCCCAGCCCAGTCGGTGACGAAGCGCTGCACCAGCCCGGTGTCGGTGAGGATGTTGACGAAGATGTCCTTGGAGCCGCGCTGCTGGGCGAGGTCGCGATTGTGGTGGACGTCTTGGAAGTCGCGAGTGGCCAACGCGGTGGAGATCACGAACGTCGGGGTGGCCTCGATGGTGAGCTCTGGCAACACGTCGCCCACGGACAGGGCACTCATGTCTGACTCTGACTGGTGGGGCGCCAGGCGTACAGCGTCCACGGTTGGGCCAGTGGGCTGTCGGCCTCGGCGTCGCCGGCGAATTCCAGGAACTCCACTTCGACCGGCATCCCGATGTGCACCTCGGTGGGATCGAGGCCGCGCAGCTCGCCGAGCATCCGCACGCCTTCGGTCAGCTCGACCAACGCGACGACGAAGGGCAGCGAACGCCCCGGGACCTTCGGCGCGTGGTGCACCACGTAACTGAACACGGTGCCCTGCCCGGTTGACACCCGGTAATCGGTCGACTCGCTCGGGTCCTTCCACAAGGCGGGAACAGGCGGATGCTGCAACGAACCATCGGCGCGCTGTTGGATACGCAGCTCGTGCGCGGCGACACCGTCCCAAAAGAACTGGGTGTCCCGCGAGGGAGTGGGCCGCAGCATCGTCGTCGGATCGAGGTCCGCCGGAGACGCATCATCGGCGGCAGGCGCGGGAGGCGCGAACTTGAGGATGCGGAACATCATCTCCGCAACAACCTCACTTGTGCCGTCTTCTTTGGCTACTTTCCAGATGTTACGGGTGGTGTAGAACCACCCCTCCCCCAACGCGGTTTTCTTCGGACCCACCACGTCCTCGAGCACCGCCTCGATGGCGACCTGCTCCCCCGATTCCAGGTAGCGGTGATAGGTCTGGTCGCAGTTGGTGGCGACCACGGAGGTGAAACCGGCCGCGTTGAGGATGTCGCTCATCGCGCCGCCGGGATCGTCGTCGTCGCCGACCTGCGGATGCAGCCCGCGCATCGTCCAGACCTGCGCCATCGCGGGCGGCGCGACGATGCCCGGGTGGCCCGCGGCAATCGCGGCGTCGGAGTCGACGTAGATGGGATTGCGGTCACCGATGGCCTCGACCCAGTTGTGGATCATCGGCTGGTTCACCGGGTCGCGCCCGGGTCGGGGCTTGCCGGCTCCCGCCGCTCGGACCTGCTCGGCGGCGGTAAGAATCTGCTCGCTCATCGTGGGACTTGCGCTCATCTCGGCACCCGCGGCAGTTTCAGCCCCGCGGTGGCGATGAGCTCCCGCATCACTTCGTTGACGCCGCCGCCGAAGGTGATCACGTAGTTCCGCTTGATCTGTGCATCCAGCCAGCTCATCAACTCTCCGGTTTTCGGGTCGGCAGGATCGCCGTGGCGGCCCACGATCTCCTCGACGAGTCGACCGATGCGTTGGATGCGTTCGGTAGCGAAGACCTTGGTCGCCGATGCGTCGGCGATGTCGATCGCTTCGGCCGTCGACGAGGACACCTGCCAGTTGAGCTGCTCGTTGATCCGCCAGTACGCGTGGATCTCGCCCAGTGCGCGCTGCACGTCCGGCTTGCTCATCGGCGCGATGCCGTCGGGGCCCAGTCGGCCAGCCCAGTCCCGCACCCGCGTGTAGAGCCCGGCCATCCGCCCGGCCGGGCCGAGCATGACGCGCTCGTGGTTGAGCTGGGTGGTGATCAACTTCCAGCCGGCGTTCTCCTCCCCGACCCGCATGCTCACCGGCACCCGGACGTCGGAGTAGTACGTCGCGTTGACGTGGTGCGCGCCGTCGCAGGTGATGATCGGCGTCCAGGAATAGCCTGGGTCTCTCGTGTCCACAATCAGCATGGAGATGCCACGGTGCCGCGAGTCCGGCGCCCCGGTGCGGCAGGCCAGCCAGACGTAGTCGGCATCGTGGCCGCCGGTGGTGAAGATCTTCTGCCCGTTGATGACGTATTCATCGCCGTCCCGCACGGCCGTCGTGCGCAGCGCAGCGAGGTCGGTGCCCGCCTCCGGCTCGCTGTAGCCGATCGCGAAGTGCACCTCGCCGGCCAGGATGGCGGAGAGGAAGCGCTGCTTCTGCTCCTCGGTGCCGTAGCGCTGCAGGGTGGGGCCCACCGTCTGCAGCGTGACGTAGGGCAGCGGGATGTCGGCCCGGGATGCCTCGTTGACGAAGATCTGCTGCTCGACCTCGCCGAAGCCGTGGCCGCCGTACTCCTGGGGCCAGCCGACGCCGAGCCAGCCGTCCTTGCCCATCCTGCGCACCACCTCGCGGTAGGTCGCCCCGTGGCGCTCGGTCATCATCGCCGCGGCTTCCTCGGGTGCGATGAGCTGCGCGAAGTAGCGCCGGATCTCGCCCTGCAAGCTCCGCTGTTCGTCGGTCAGATCGATGAACATTGTGCTCCCAGCAGGTCCAGTCGGTAGGAGGCACCGCCGACGAGGCGGGCCAGGTCCTTGGCCAGCGACGAGTACCGGTGCAAGGGGTAGGTGATGTCCACGCCGAGCCCGCCGTGCAGGTGGTGGCAGACCTGCAGCGCGACGGGCAGCTCGGCGGCCAGCCAGTAGGCCACGACGTCGAGATCGTCGGCCGCGTCCAGCCCCTGCGCCAGCCGCCAGCTCCCGGACAGCGCCGCGACGTGCAGGGTGCGGCTGGTGACGTAGACGTCCGCGATCTGCTGGGCCACCGCCTGAAAGGTGGCGAGGGGTTTGCCGAACTGGTGTCGGGTGGCCACGTGCGTTGCGGTGAGCTCCATTGCCCCACTGAGCAATCCGTCCCCCACCGCGGCCGCACCGGACAGGGCGCACCGGTAGAGCTCCGCGGCGTCACCCGCGATTAGTTCGTCCGCGGCCACCCGGACGTCGGTGAACGTCACGGTGTACTCCGGTGCCCCGGTGGAGCTCGGAGTACGCACCAGGGTGACACCGGCGGTCTGCGGGTCGATGAGCAGCACTCCGGCCGAGGTAGGCACGAGCATCCGGTACGCGGCGGCCGCGTAGGGCACGGCGATCTTGGTGCCGTTGACGAGGAGCGAGGAACCCTCGGTGCGGGCCGTGGTTGTCGGAGACGGCGGCATCGGTGCGGAGATCTCGTTCAGCGCGGCCGTGAGCACCCGGCCCTGTGCCACCTCCGCCAGCACGGACTGCTGCTGGGCGGCGTGGCCGAGCCGCACCATCGGCAGCACGCCGAGGGCGAGGGTGGCCAGCGCGGGCACGGCTGCCACGTTCCTGCCCACCTCGGTGAGTACGACGGCGGTCTCGACCGGGCCGAGTCCGTCGCCGCCCAGTTCCGTGGGCAGCACGAGGGACAACAGACCGGCCTTGGCCATCTCCTTCCACAGCGCGCCGTCGTAGCCGGGTTCGCCGCGGTGCACCTCGCCGCCGGTGCCGACGACCGCCCGGCGGAGCACGCCGATCGACGCCTCGGCCACCGCTTGCTGGGTCTGGTCGAGAGTGAAGTCCACGCGCACATCCTCACTGACAATTAGAACGTGTTCCAGTTCTATCAAGCCACCCTCGCCAGGGCAAGTGTCCACGCACCCGTTATCCGGGCTGGGCTGGGCGCTCGGCCACCAATTGTGACGTTTCGAGCGTGCGCTACCGATATCGCTACCATCTCGGTATGACGGCGCTGCACATTCGGAACCTGCCAGAGTCAGTGGTGACCGCCCTGCGCGAGCGAGCTGCCAGGCACGGCCAATCGATGCAGCAAGAGATCCGGCAAATTCTGGAGGCAGCCGCAACGGCGTCACCGCCTCGCGAGACTCCCGAGCCAGTGCGCCTGGCCACCGTGCGAACTGCGGTGACCTCCACGTGGGACCGGGAGGAGATCTATGGCGACGCCGGTCGCTGACCGCGCCGTCCTGGACACGAACGTACTTCTGGCGGCAACTGACGAGGCACGAGAAGAGCACGAGCAGGCGGTTGCCGCCATCAACGTCTGGCCGGCGTCCGGCTTGGTGCTCTATACCAGCGGGCAGATCTTGCGTGAGTATCTCGCCGTGGCCACGCGCCCGGTCGGGCAGGACGGGCTCGGCATGTCGCGGCCCGACGCGATCGCCAATGTGCGGGCGCTGCGGGCGAGACTGAACCCGCTGGCCGAAGACATCAAGGTGAGCGGCCGCCTGCTGGAGCTACTCGATACGGTCGAGTGTGCCGGCAAGCAGGTCCACGATGCGAACGTGGTCGCAACCATGCTCGTGCACGGCATCGACACCGTCGTCACGATGAACGTTGATGACTTCGCCAGATTCGGCGATCACGTGCACGTGGCCAGCTTGCGCCCATGAGGCACTGCGCCACGCGTCGCACCCGTGACGGCAGGCCGTGCACGCGTGTCCTGCACATCAGTCGCGAGGTGCTCCACCACGGCGCCGAGATCGCACTGCTGCGCGACCTGTACAGCAATCGCTGAACGGCGTGCCCGCCGGCTGATGTCCGCCCTCGGCGTTCGCTAGCGCGGTAGGCCCAGGATGCGTTCCGCAGCAACGTTGAGCAACACCTGCGTCGTGCCGCCGGCAATGGACAGGCACCGGTCGTTGAGAAAGGTGCGCAACACCGGGCCACCCTGAGCGCCATCCGGCCCGAGCAGCTCGAGCGCAACCTCGGAGACCGCTTGGCGGTGCCGCACCCCGACCAGCTTGCGGACGCTGGACTCCGCACCCGGACCCTGTCCCTCCAGCTGCCGAAGGGTGGTCCGCAGCTCGAGCACCGACTGGGCCTGCCCCGCGCTGACCAGCGCCCCCAAGCGCTCCCGGACGCCCCCGTCTGCGGCGACCCCGCGCTCCCGCGCCAGCTCCAGCAGCGACTCCACCCCTGCGCCCAGGGTGGAACCACCCCCCATCGCCACCCGCTCGTTGGCCAGGGTGGTCCGGGCCAGCTTCCAGCCGCCGTTCACCTCACCGACGACGGCGTCGTCGGGCACGAACACGTCGTCGAGGAACACCTCGTTGAACAAGGCGTCGCCGGTGATTTCCCGCAGTGGGCGGATGTCGATGCCCTCGCTGCCCATATCGACGAGGAAGTAGGTAATGCCCTTGTGTTTCGGCGCGCTCGGGTCGGTTCTGGCCAGGCAGATCGCCCAGGACGCTTGCTTCGCCAGCGAGCTCCACACCTTCTGGCCCGACAACCGCCACCCGCCGTCGGCGCGCTCGGCCTTCGTCCGCAGCGAGGCGAGGTCCGACCCGGCGCCGGGCTCGCTGAACAGCTGGCACCAACGGACCTCACCGGTCAGGGTGGCGCCCACGAACCGCTCGATCTGCGCAGGCGTGCCGTGCGCAAGAATCGTCGGGACCGCCCACGCTCCGATGACGATGTCGGGCCGGGTGATGCCCACCCGGCCGAGCTCCTGGTCGATGATCAGCTGCTGCGCCGCCGTAGCGTCCATGCCCTGCGGGCGAGGCCAGTGCGGGGCAAAATAGCCAGATTCCACCAGCCCCTGGCGCTGTAGGTTTTCGGGCAGCGCGGCGATCTGCTCAACGCGACGACGCACCTCGGCGCGGTCCACTTCGGCCTCTGCACCCAGATCGACCCCCAGCGTGCGCCGCTTGCCCTGCAGCGCCAACTCCGCCACCCGCCGACGCCAGCGGGCACTGCCGCCGGCCATTTGTCGCAGTGCAATCGCCCGGCGCAGGTAGAGGTGGGCGTCGTGCTCCCAGGTGAAGCCGATGCCGCCGAGTACCTGGATGCAGTCCTTGGCGTTGTCCACCGCGGCGTCCAAACTCACGGCGGCGGCCACCGCGGCGGCCAACGACAGCTCGTTACCGTCGGCGGCCTCGGCCGCATCCCAGGCCACGGCCGCGCTGACCGACTCGCGACACAGCATCTCCGCACACAGGTGCTTGACCGCTTGAAACGCGCCGATGGGCTGGCCGAACTGCTCGCGGACCTTGGCGTACTCGGTGGCGGTGTGCAGGCACCACCCCGCCACCCCCGCGCACTCGGCGGCAAAGAGGGTGGCCGCCAGGTCTTCCACCAGTGCGGTCGAGATGGCGAGCATTCGGTCCGCGGGGACGGCCACCTGTTCCAGCACGACGTCGGCCAGTGCGCGGCTGGGGTCGGCGGGGTCCCGACACGACAGTGCGACGCCTGCCGTGCCGGCGTCGAGCACAAACCACCGCTGCTTGTCGGCACAGGTAGCCGCCAATACCAGCGCCGTTGCGTTGTCGGCGCCCAACACCGGACCCACCCGTCCGCTCACTGTCATCCCGCCATCGGCGGTGGGCTGCGCGGTGAGGCCGGTGGACAGCGCCACTGCACACGGCAGTTGTCCCTCGGCCAGGGCAGCCGACAATTCTGTCCCGACCTCAGTCCGGGAGCGGGCCAACAACTGGCCCGCAAGCATGGTCGGCATGACCGGTCCCGGCACCATCGCCTTTGCCGCAGCCTCGGCGACGACAGCCACATCGGCCATCGTGCCGCCTGCGCCTCCGTGCTCCTCCGGCAGGCCGGCAGCGAGAAACCCCAAGGCGGCAAAGTCTTTCCAGCACTGCTGCGCACTGTCCGCGTCCTCCTCGCGAAGCGCCGCCTGCGGCTGCGTGTTGGCCGCCCAGGCACGGATAGACTCCTGTACCGCTCGCTGCTCGTCGGTGGTCGCGACTGACACTCAAGTACTCCTCGCACGGGAAGGGACCTCGACGACGCTAGACTTCCGAAGAGTAGAACGTGTTTCACTATTCCGTCGAGTACATTCTCAAAACGCCTGATAGGAACTGCGCATGGCCACCACACCGACCGACGAAGACACCGGTTCGGCCGCGCAACGTGAACGGCGCAAGCGGATTCTCGACGCAACGCTCGCCCTGTCGTCCAAGGGCGGCTACGACGCGGTGCAGATGCGAGCCGTTGCCGAGCGAGCCGATGTGGCAGTCGGCACCCTGTACCGGTACTTTCCGTCGAAGATCCACCTGCTGGTCTCCGCCCTGGAACGCGAGCTTGGGCGCTTCCAGGACAAGACGTCGCGCGGGCCCGTCCCCGGAGACACCGCCTACGAGCGGGCCAAACGCATCCTGGCGCAGACCACCCGGGCCATGCAGCGCGACCCGAACATGACGGAGGCCATGACCAGGGCGTTCATGTTCGCCGACGCCTCGGTGTCCGCGGAGGTCGATGCGGTGGGCAGGTTGATGGACACGATGTTCGCCAAGGCGTTGTTCGCCGCTGAACCAACCGATGAACAGCTGGCGGCGGCGCGGGTGATCAGCGACGTGTGGCTGGCCAATCTGGTGGCCTGGGTGACGCGGCGGGCGTCGGCCACCGATGTGGCCAACCGTCTTGACCTCACGGCGCGGCTGTTGCTCAACCACGAGTACGCGGAAGCCGCGCTGGCGGGCACGTAGGTTGCTGGGCATGGACGTTCCCGCCGACCTCTATGACGCACTGGGAGCTGCAGCCGGGACGCCCCGCCTGTTGGTCACCTCCGATTACGACGGCACCCTGGCGCCGCTGGTCAGCGATCCTGCCGCCGCGTTTCCCCATCCCGACGCGGTTGCCCTGTTTACCGGCCTAGCGGCACTACCGCAGACATCAACCGCATTGATCTCGGGCCGCTCACGCGCCGACCTCGCCGCGCTGTCCGGGATGCCGCCGCAGGTCCACCTGGTTGGCAGTCACGGCGCGGAGTTTGACACCGGCTTTGCGCAGCCGCTCGACGACGACGCGCTCGCGCTGCGGGAACGAATACTCGCCGAGCTGAGCCGGTTGACCGACGGCCTCGACGGGGTGGGCTTGGAGACGAAGCCGGCGAGCGTCGCAGTGCACGTCCGGAACGCCTTGGCTGCGATAGGCGAACGGGCGCTGGCAACGGTGCGCGAGGGGCCGGCCCAGTGGGCGGGCGTCCAGGTCACCGAGGGCAAAGCTGTGATCGAGTTGGCGGTGATCGACACCGACAAGGGCAGCGCCATCGAGGTGTTGCGCCAGCAAACCGATGCGAGCGCTGTGCTGTTCTTCGGCGACGACGTCACCGACGAGAAGGCATTTCGTCGGTTGGCAGCCGCCGACGTGGGGGTCAAGGTCGGCGAGGGGGCGACCGCCGCCGAGTTCCGGGTCGCCACCACCGACGACGTGATCGCCGCGTTGCGGATCCTGCTGGAACAGCGACGCCGCCCGTAGACGCTCAAGTTGTGCGATTTCGGGCGCTAGGCGAGGCGGCGACGGCGCGCGATCTCCGCGAGCACCACGCCTGTGGCCACCGAGGCGTTCAGGCTCTCCACCGGACCGGCCATCGGAATGCTGAGGGTGGTGTCGCAGGCTTCCCGGACGAGCCTGGACAGCCCCTTGCCCTCCGAGCCGACGACGATGACCACCGGGTCGGTCGCGGCGACGAAGTCGTCGAGCCCCGTCTCGCCCTCGGCGTCCAACCCGACCACCGTGACGCCCTTGCCTGCCCAGTCCTTCAACGTGCGGGTGAGGTTGGTGGCCCGGGCAACCGGCAGACGCGCCGCGGTTCCGGCACTCGTCCTCCAGGCCACCGCAGTGACACTGGCACTGCGCCGCTGCGGGATTACCACGCCGTGGCCGCCGAACGCCGCCACCGAACGGATCACCGCACCGAGATTGCGCGGGTCGGTCACGTTGTCCAGGGCGACCAACAAGGTCGCCCCTCCGGCCGAGCGCGAGCGCGAGAGCAGGTCGTCGGGGTGCGCGTAGGTGTAGGGCGGTACCTGCAGCCCGACCCCTTGGTGCAGCCCGTTGTTGCTCAGCTTGTCCAGGTCGGTGCGCGGAACCTCCAGGATGGCGATGCCGTGCTCCGAGGCGTAGGAGATGCTCTCGTCGAGCCGCTCGTCGGACTCGGTGCCCAGAGCAATGTACAACGCGGTGGCCGGGACGCCCGCGCGCAGGCACTCCACGACGGGGTTGCGGCCGAGCACCGTCTCCGGCCCGTCCACCGGTTTGCCTGCGGGGCGCCCGCGCCCCCCGGTGGAGGGACGGCCCTGCTTGGCCGCCTGCGCCGCGTTGGCACGGCGGTGCGCCGCGTGCTTGGTGCGCTCGGACGCAGGCGGCGTCGCACCACGTGCCTCCAGCCCACGGCGGCGCTGCCCGCCGGAGCCGACGGTTGCGCCCTTTTTGCTGTCGCCCTTACGGACGGCTCCGCGCCTGCTCGAGTTCCCTGCCATCAGTGAGCCTCTTCCTTCTGACTAATGCTCCACTGCGGACCATCTGCGGTGTCGGTGACGTCCACTCCCGCAGCTGCGAGGCGGTCACGCACCTCGTCTGCGGTGGCGAAGTCTCGGGCCGAACGAGCCTGCTGCCTACGGTCCAATTCGGCACCCACCAACACATCCAGTGCGTGCTGGGTCGCCGGCGACGCGCCTCCCGAGTCCCAGTGCGGGTCCAGTGGGTCGAGGCCGAGCACGTCCAACATCGCCCGCACACTGCCTGCCGCACCCATGGCCGCCTGGTGCTCGCCGGCCTCCAGCGCGGTGTTCCCTTCGCGGACGCAGCCGTGCACGGCTGCCAACGCGGCAGGAACCCCGAGGTCGTCGTCCATGGCGGCGACAAATTCGCTGCACATCGGCGCATGCTCAGGCGTACCCACCCGCTCCTGCACCCGGTGCACAAACGACTCACAGCGCCGGTAGCCGGCGGCCGACTCCTGCAGCGCGCGCTCGGAGAACTCGAGCGTCGACCGGTAGTGCGCGCCACCGAGGTAGTAGCGCAGCTCCTGCGGACGCACCCGCTTGAGCACCTCCGGCACGGCGAGGACGTTGCCCAAGGACTTGGACATCTTCTCCCCGCCCATGGTGACCCAGCCGTTGTGCAACCAGTAGCCGGCGAACCCGTCGCCGGCCGCACGGCTCTGGGCCAGCTCGTTCTCGTGATGGGGGAAAACCAGATCCATTCCGCCGCAGTGGATGTCGAACTCCGACCCCAGGTACGCCTCGGCCATGGCGGAGCACTCCAAGTGCCAGCCCGGCCGGCCGGGACCCCACGGCGTCGGCCACGAGGGCTCGCCGGGCTTCGCCGCTTTCCACAACGTGAAGTCGCGACTGTCGCGCTTGCCGGTGGCCGCGCTCTCGCCCTGGTGCACGTCGGCCAACTTCTGCCCGGACAATTGCCCGTAGCCGGGGAAGCTACCGACGTCGAAGTACACGTCCCCGTCCGCTACGTAGGCGTGCCCGGCGTCCAGCAGGCGTTGCATGAGCTGCACCATCTGCGTGATGTGCCCGGTGGCCCTGGGCGACACCGAGGGCGCCACTACGCCGAGCGCGGCGTAGGCGTCGTCGAAGGCCCGCTCGTGGGTGGTGGCCCACTCCCACCACGGCCGCCCGTGCTCCGCAGCTTTGCGAAGGATCTTGTCATCGATGTCGGTGACGTTGCGGACGAACAACACGTCGCTGCCACGGACCGCAAGCCAGCGCCGGAGCACGTCGAACGCCACCCCGCTGCGCACATGGCCGATGTGCGGCACCCCCTGCACGGTTGCGCCGCAGAGGTAGATCGAAGCCTGACCGGGCCGTAGGGGCGTGAAGTCACGCAAGGTGCGCGACGCGGTGTCATACAGTCGCAGGCTCACTGCTGCACCCCACGTCGCTGCGCTCGCTCATGACGGGTCATGCTACCGGCCGGGCACCCTGCGGGATTGCCACCAACAGGGCGGTGGCGACCGCGGCGACGCCCTCACCGCGCCCGGTAAGCCCGAGGCCATCGGTGGTGGTCGCGGAGACCGCAATCGGTCCTCCTGCAGCCGCCGAGAGGACCTGTTGCGCCGCAGCCCGACGAGGACCGATCTTGGGGGCGTTGCCGATTACCTGCACCGCACCGTTACTGACCTGCCAACCGTCGGCCGCGAGCAGACGGACGACCTCGACGATGAGCTGAATACCACTGGCGCTCAACCACTGCGGCCGACCGGTACCGAACACCGCACCGAGGTCGCCAAGCCCGGCCGCGGACAGGAACGCATCGCACAGTGCGTGCGCCGCGACGTCACCGTCGGAGTGCCCGGAACACCCGTCTTCGTCGGGAAAGAACAGTCCTGCGAGCCAACACTCGCGTCCGCGTTCGATCGGGTGGACGTCGGTACCGATGCCCACCCTCACGGCCGCTCCAGCAGCGTCTGAGCCAGGCGAAGGTCCAGCGGTGTGGTGATCTTGAACGCCATCGGGTCGCCGAGGACGGTGTGCACAGCAACGCCCATGCTCTCCACCAGTCCCGCGTCGTCGGTGGCGACCAGCTCGGCGGCGTGCGCGCGCCGCAGCACCTCGACCCGGAATCCTTGCGGAGTCTGCACCGCGCGAAGCGACGAACGGTCCGGGGTCCCGGTCACCATTCCGTTCGCGTCGACCGTCTTGATCGTGTCCACCAACGGCAGCACGGGCACCACCGCCTCGGCCCCGCCGCGCAACGCCGCCACCACATCGCGTACCAGCTGCGGCGGCGTGAGCACCCGCGCGGCATCGTGCACCAGCACGTACTTCGCGTCCGGAACAACACCGAGCGCCGCGTGCATACCCAGCCGTACGGAGTGCGTCCGCTCCACGCCGCCGGATACCGCCAGCGCAACGTCACCGAACTCCTCGGTCACCTGCGCGAGCATCTCCTGCGGAACCACGAGCACAATCAGTCCGACGTCCCCCACCGCGCTGAGCGCATCAACGGTCCTGCGCAGCAGGGTCTTACCCGCAAGCTGCACGAACGCTTTGGGCGTTGCCTCCCCCAGCCGCAGCCCTCGTCCAGCGGCCGGGACCACCGCTACGACATCGCCCAACACCGGAACAGGTCAGGAAGCCTCGACGAGGATCTCACCGAGAATGCTATTGGCCTTGTCCTCATCCGTGCCCTCGGCGAGCGCAAGCTCGCCGACCAAGATCTGCCGCGCCTTGGCCAGCATCCGCTTCTCACCGGCCGAGAGGCCTCGGTCTTCCTCGCGTCGCCACAGGTCGCGTACGACTTCGGCCACCTTGTTCACATCGCCCGAGGCGAGCTTTTCCAGGTTGGCCTTATAACGGCGGGACCAGTTGGTCGGCTCCTCGGTGTGCGGCGCACGCAGCACGTCGAAGACCTTGTCCAAGCCCTCCTGCCCGACGACATCGCGGACACCCACGTACTCGGCATTGTCCGAGGGGACCCGCACGGTCAGATCGCCCTGGGCGACCTTGAGGACGAGGTACTCCTTCTGTTCACCCTTGATGGTGCGCGTCTCGATCGCCTCGATCAGTGCAGCACCGTGGTGGGGATAGACGACCGTCTCTCCGACCTTGAAAATCATGTGTTCGCAGCCCCTTTCGCTTTGTCGAGTCTAGCACGCGGTTGACCTGCAGTTTGTCCGTTGCCGCAGGTCAGAGCCCCGCGCAGCGGATTTGGACGCCAAGGTCAGGGGTTGACAACGGCGACGTCACGTGAGTCAGCCAACCCGAACGAGAAGTCCTCGGGCCGGAGCCACTATCCTGCGAGATCGAATCGGTCCGCGCCCTTCGGGAGGAAGCCCAGTGAGCCCCGTGAGAACCACCGTCAAGGCCACGCTCGGTGCTGTGCTCGCGGTGGGCGCAACAGTCGCGCTCACCAGTTGCGGAGCCGGCCAGGTGAACACCACCGCAGACACCGTCTCCGCAGTGAATGGCGCCACCGGCCATCTCAAGCAGATCGACATCCTCAACGCCGCCATCGCCTTTCCACCCGGCGACGCGCGCATCTACCAGCCCGGGGAATCCGCGCCGTTGGTCTTCACCATCACCAATGCCGGCCTGCAGGGCGACAAACTGGTGTCCATCAGTAGCCCGGCAGCCAAGAGCGTCGCGCTGAAGGGCTCAATGGACCTCCTCGGTGGTACCAAAATCGTGGCGCGCACCTCGGGCAGCGCGGACCAGCCGAATACCCTCAGCGCCACCATGGAAGGACTGACCAGAGCGGTCAAGCCGGGCCCCACGGTGGACGTGACGTTCACCTTCGCCCAGGCGGGCATTCTCACGTTGCCGCTACCGGTCGGTTCGCCCAGCACCGCCGAGTAGGTCGCAGCGGCGGGACGACGCGACCAGGCTGTCGGCGTAAGCGCATAGCCTGAGCGGGTGGCCAGATCTCGCAGCAGTTTTCGATGCACGCAGTGCGCGCACACGGTGGCCAAGTGGGTCGGACGCTGCCCCGACTGTGGCGAGTGGGGCTCTGTCGTCGAGGTCGCCGCGCTCTCCTCGCTGAGCGGCGGTGGACTGGGCGCCGGCAACGCTGCGCGCGTCCTGCTCCCGCCGTTGAGCCCGGCCCAGCCACTGACTGAGATCGACGGGCACACCACGCAGATCCGCCCAACGGGAGTGGCCGAGCTGGACCGCGTGCTCGGCGGCGGAGTTGTCCCCGGAGCGGTTGTACTGCTGGCCGGCGAGCCCGGAGTCGGTAAGTCGACCTTGCTGCTGGAGGTGGTGCGGCAGTGGGCGCAGCAGCGGGCCGGCAAGGTTCTCTACGTCACCGGCGAGGAGTCCGCGGGCCAGGTGCGGCTGCGGGCGGAGCGGACGTCGGCCGTGCATGAGCGCGTGTACCTGGCCGCGGAGACCGACCTGGCCACGGTGCTCGGCCACGTCGAGCAGGTCCAACCCGAGCTGCTCATCGTGGACTCGGTGCAGACGGTATTTGCGGCCGACGTCGAGGGGGTGCCTGGCGGCGTCACCCAGGTACGAGCCGCCACCGCGGCGCTCACTTCGCTGGCCAAGGCCAAGGGTTTGCCGATCATCCTGGTCGGCCACGTCACCAAGGACGGCGCCGTTGCCGGCCCGCGCTCGCTGGAGCACCTGGTGGATGTGGTGCTGCACTTCGAGGGGGACAAGCATTCGACCCTGCGGATGGTGCGCGGGGTGAAGAATCGCTACGGAGCGGCCGACGAGGTCGGTTGTTTCGAGCTTCGATCGGATGGCATCCACGGGGTGAGCGATCCTTCTGGGCTGTTTCTGCAACACCGAGGCGCCGCCGTCGCCGGCACGGCCATCACGGTGACCGTCGAGGGCAAGCGCCCCCTGCTGTGCGAGGTGCAGGCCTTGGTCGCCGGTTCTGGGCTGGCATCTCCACGGCGTGCGGTCAGTGGCCTTGACTCGCAGCGGGTCTCGATGATCTTGGCGGTGCTCGAACGGCGGGGCGGTGTGAAGGTGTCCGACGCCGAGGTTTACACGGCGACGGTGGGTGGCATGCGGGTCACCGAGCCGGCCGCCGACCTGGCGCTGGCCCTCGCAGTGGCCTCGGCTGCAGCCGACGTAGCGTTGCCCAGCAACCTGGTGGTGATCGGCGAGCTGGGGCTGGCCGGCGAGGTCCGCCGGGTGGGCGGGACCGATCGTCGAGTCTCCGAAGCAGCACGTCTCGGCTTCACCCATGCGTTGGTCCCCCCGGACTCCGGGCCCGTGCCCGGCGGCGTCCGCGTCACCGTCATCCCCGACATTCCGGCTGCGTTACGGCTCCTACAAGCCTGATCAGGCACGATGAGGACCGTGAACACGCGATGACCGTGCTGAGCGACGTAGACCGAGAGGGGTACACGGTGCCGGAACAGGCAGTGTCCGAGCTGCGGGCGACACTGGCCCGCCTCGCCCCGGGTACGGGTCTGCGGGAAGGGCTCGAGCGCATCCTGCGTGGACGTACCGGTGCACTGATCGTGTTGGGCTACGACGACCTCGTGGAGTCGCTCAGTGACGGGGGCTTCGAACTGGATATCGAGTTCGCCCCTCCCCGACTGCGTGAGCTGTCCAAGATGGACGGTGCGGTGGTGCTCTCCACCGACGCCACCCGAATTCTCCGCGCCAACGTCCAGCTCGTGCCCGACCACAAGGTGCCCACCGGCGAGACGGGTACCCGCCACCGCGCCGCCGAGCGCACAGCGGTGCAGACCGGGTATCCCGTCGTGTCGGTCAGCCAGTCGATGAGCATCATCAGTGTCTACGTCGACGGTGTCCGGCACGTGCTCGACGACTCGGCCACCATTCTGTCCCGGGCCAACCAGGCGTTGGACACTCTCGAGCGTTACAAGGCCCGCCTCGATGAGGTCACCCAACAGCTCTCCGCCCTGGAGATCGAGGACTTCGTCACCCTGCGCGATGCGATGACCGTGGTGCAGCGCCTGGAGATGGTGCGCCGGATCTCCACCGAGATCACCGGAGACGTCGTCGAGCTCGGCACCGACGGACGGCTGCTCGCCCTGCAGCTGGCCGAGCTGGCCGGCGGCACGGACGTCGACCGCGAGCTGGTGGTCCGCGACTACCTTCCCGGCGAGCTGCCGTACTCGGAATCGGCCATCGAGCCCATTCTGGACGCGCTGGATGCGCTCAGTCCGCAAGACCTGATCGACCTCACTGCCGTCTCGCGCGCCTTCGGTCACCCTGGCACGGTGGAGGACCTGGAGATGCCGATGAGCCCCAAGGGATACCGCCTGCTTTCCCGCGTTCCTCGGCTACCCCGGCCGATCATCGTGCGCCTCGTCGACGCGTTCGGCACCCTGCAGCCGTTGTTGGCCGCCACCGCGGAGGACCTGCAGACCGTGGACGGTGTGGGGGAGGCCCGGGCGCGCTTTGTTCGCGAGGGACTGTCCCGGCTCGCGGAGTCGAGCATCGTCGAGCGCTACGGCTAGCCGCTCGTTGACTGGATGCGCGGCCTCAGGTGATCGCGAACGGCACCGGCTGACTCTGGTGCGCGCCGAGCACCGTCATTACCACGTATCGACCGGCGCCCGCAGGTACGCGCGGTGCCGTGCAGCCGACAGCCGAACTCGTACCCGCCCACTGGATGCTGTACACCGCCTGCGCGGCGGGGGCGAGTGTCCGAGTGTCCGGCGCCGTGCCCGAGAAGCAGTCGTTGCTGGACCAGATGCGGGTCTGTCCGTCGGCTGAGTAGACGACGAACTGCTGCAGGCGCGCACTGAGGTCGGTCGTGCAGGCCGTCTTACCGGCATTGGTGACCAGTAGACGGAACACCGGTTGGGCGCCGACGGTGTAGGAGGTGTCCGCCACCTGCGCCTCCAGCCTCAGAGCATCGTCACTGCAGGCAGCCAGCTGCGGACCGTTGACGGGCGGCGCAATCGGGGTCGGCGCCTGCGCACCAGCATTGCTCGGGACACTGTTCGCCGGCGCGCCGCGTGACGTCGACTGCGGAGTGGGCGTGGGGCTGCTCGCGCTGGAGCTCGGCGCTCCCACTGGCGAAGTACCGGGAACTTGCGCTGTCGTGGTTATGGCACCCGTCGCTGCTGCCTGCGCGGGCTGCGGGTCCGGCGCGCCGCCTCCCATGGAGACGCTCAGCCAGCCCACACCGACAAGCACCACGAGCGCAACGCTGACCATGGCGACGCGTCGCCGTACATAGACGACGCGAGGCTCGGGCCCGACCGGATGTAGCACGTCGTCAACGGTAGTTCGCCACGCCCCGGATCCGGCGTGCATCGGCTCCGCGTGTCGCACGTACTGTGCTGGCGTGGACGCCGACGTGTTGATCGCGTGGTTCACCGCTTCGGCGCGGGCGCTGCCCTGGCGGGAACCGGGAACGAGTGCCTGGGGCGTGTTGATGAGCGAAGTGATGCTGCAACAGACTCCCGTAGCGCGTGTCACTCCGGTGTGGACGGCCTGGGTACTGCGCTGGCCGACCCCTTCGAGCATGGCGGCGTCCAGTCAGGCGGAGGTGCTCCGCGCGTGGGGCAAGTTGGGTTACCCGCGGCGAGCGCTGCGGCTACACGCCTGTGCCACCGCAATCGCCAGCGACCACGGCGACGTGGTACCCGCCGACATCGACACACTGCTGGGCCTGCCCGGCATCGGCGCCTACACGGCGCGGGCACTGGCGTGCTTCGCCTACGGACAACGAGTTCCCGTCGTCGACACCAACGTGCGACGGGTGGTGGCGCGTGCAGTGCACGGAACGGCGGAGGTCGGACCGGTGTCGACCACCCGCGACCTTGCTGACGTCGAGCGACTGCTGCCCGCCGACACGCCCAGCGCCGCGGTGTTCTCGGCCGCGCTCATGGAGCTGGGAGCGGTGGTGTGTACGGCACGGTCGCCCGCCTGTGCGCGTTGTCCGTTGCGTGCGCAGTGCCGGTGGGTGGGCGGCGGTAAGCCCGCAGGCGCCGGGGGACGCAGACCAGCGCAACGTTATGCCGGTACCGATCGGCAGGTCCGGGGCCTGCTGCTGCACGTTCTCCGCGATAACACAAGTCCCGTAGAACGGGCAATGCTGAACCTGGTCTGGATGGTAGACCCCGCACAGCGCGACCGAGCGTTGGACTCGCTGCTCACCGATGGACTCGTCGAGCAGACGCCAGCTGGCCTGTTTGCCCTGGCCGGCGAAGGTCAGCTGCAGGGGGAAAGCCCGGAGAGGAACGTTTCGACAGCCTCCCGATAGCGCGCTGGCGCATCGTCGTGCAGTAGATGCCCGGTCCCGCCGACCATGAGATAAGTGCACTCGGCCTTGGCTGCTGCCGCCATCTGGACCATCTGGCCGGGCGGGGTGATGGACTGCGCCGCCTCCAACAGCAGGGCGGGAACCCGCACCGCCGCCCACTGTGCCCAGTGCGCCCGCGTGCCCCAGTGCTCGGCAATGGCGAGCCAGTGCTCCATGTTCCCGTGGAGGTGCCAACCATCGGGCTGACGGACGAAGCTTTCCAGGAAGTACCGCCCAGCCACGGGGCCAAAGAAGTCGAGCACCTGCTGGTCATCGGCAAAGGGCAGCGGCCACTGCTCGAACTGGGCGAGCCATGCACCGGCGGTGCGCCCGCGAAAATCCGGCGCCATGTCCTCGACGACCACGGCCCGCACGAGCTGCGGGTACTCCGCGGCCAGGCACCAAGCGTGCAGACCGCCCATGGAGTGCCCGATCGCGACCACCGGCCCGGCATCAATCCGCTGCACCGCCGCAGCGGCGTCGGCCACGAAGCGCTCCGTCGTCCACGGGCCACTCGTCCGGTTTGGTTCGTGGCCCGCCGCGTCCAGCGCCCAAACCTGCCCGAAACGCTGAAGCCACCGAACGTGGCGCCGCCACGTGCGCGAGCCACCCATGAGCCCGTGCAACAACAGGATTGGTCGCCCTTCTCCGCCGTAGTCGTGCAGCACGAGCGGCGAGGTTACCCGCGGATTGTGTCGCGCGCGGCCGGTAGCCTCGAGAACATGGCCGTGGTGAAGATCAACGCAATCGTCGTTCCCGAAGGCGCCGGCGCCGAGCTGGAGAAGCGGTTCGCCGCGCGAGCGGGCGCGGTGGAGAACTCGCCAGGCTTCCTCGGGTTCGAGCTGCTTCGTCCTACTGCCGGCGACGACCGCTACTTCGTCTACACCCGCTGGGAGAGTGAGGACGCATACCAGGCGTGGGCCGCGAACGGCGCACCGGCGGCGCACGCGGGCCAACAGGAGAAGCCGGTGTCCTCGGGCGCGTCGCTGCTGGAGTTCGAGGTGGTGCTGCACGTCGAGCCCGGCTGAGCGTCAGCGCTCCGAAGCCACCGATTCGCGGTCCGACACCAGCCGTATCACCATGGAGTGCGTCCGATGATCGTGAGGAGCACAGACGGCTGACAAGACCTCGACCCGGAGCCCGCTGACCAGCGGAACGCCTTCCGCTGACCACCGCGACCCTGCTGATGCGGCCGGCGGGTGGGGGCGAGCGGGGGCTGTTCGCGTTCAGCATGTTTCCGCGTTCATCGGCATCGCGCCCGGCCCGTTCAGGCCGATACGCCGCCATTGCCTGATCCCCGCATTCTGCTCATCGAACTCGAGGCCTGCCATGCATAAAGTAGACCGTGTTCTGAACCGGATTATCGTGTGTGTCTGCGTCTGCGCACCAGCATGAGTACGCAATTCTGTCCTGGGATTGCTTGCCTCCACGCCGGCGGGGCATGTCAGTTCGCTACCCACGCCGCTTTGCCGATCAGATCAGGATTGGCGGCGGCGTCGAGTAGGCATCTCGCAAGGTCCGCCCGGGCGATAACGCTACCGCCCTTGATCGGGCCCTCGGTCGATAGTCGGTAACTGCCTCGTGCCGGCTTGTTGTTCAGTCGCGGCGGTCTGACGACAGTCCAGTCTGCCGAGCTGGCTTCGAGGTCACGTTCCATGATGCGCATGTCATCGTAGGTCGCGCCGAAGACGCGCTGCAGCATCGGCAGCAGAACGTGCCGTTGGAAGAAGGGACCGAGTTCCCATGGTGCAGCCGGCGCGGCGGAAACTGCGACCAGTCGGGAGCTGTTGGTCTCCCGCATGGCGGCGATGATGTTGGCGGTGCCGGCAGAGTAAACCGTCGTCGGTTGGCGTGAAGTGCCGATCCCGATGGCGGAGATGACGGCCTCGGTGTCGGCGGTGGCGGCGGAGAGTGATTCGCTGCTGATCACGTCGCTTCGGACGACGGTCAGATGGGGATGGCTGATCGAGAGCGCCGATGGTTGGCGGACGACGGCGACCACGTGTAGCCCTCGATCGAGGGCTTGCGCAACCACGTGTTGGCCGGTGGCGCCGGTGGCGCCAAAGACGGCGATCTTCATGGAGGCTCCTCAGGTTCAGCGCACGCTTGTCGACGTGCGCGGTACGGGCTCACCTTTCAGACCAACTGTACACCTATGATGATTATCTAGATATGTGCATACTATGGGATGTGGCAGAATTTCTGCGACGGTAGGAGGGACATTGGCGAACATCCCCTTGGCGGGACGGGTGACGTTCCTGCTGTCACAACTAGGAGCACATGCAGCGGCGCGATTCGCAGACCTGCTTCAGCCGTTCGGCCTGCAGCCCCGGCACTTTGGTGTTCTAAGCACGCTGGCAGCCAACCCGGGTCTCTCGCAGCAGCAGCTAGTGGACATGCTGGGAATCCATCGCAACAGCATGGTGTCGCTGGTGGACGACCTCGAAGGAGCGGGGCTGCTTGAGCGGCGGCGGCACGCCCATGACCGTCGGGCCTACGCGTTGTTCAACACACTTACGGCGACAAAACTTCTCGCCGACGCGCAAGACGCACTCGATGCGCTCGAGACCGAGGTGCTGGGGGAAATGTCCGCTACAGACCAACGGGCGCTTGTCGCACTCCTCAGCCGACTCGTCGAAAACACCGGCCTCCTGCCTGGGATCCATCCGTCGATGCGAAGCCCCGAGCGCGAACAACACCCTGCAACTCCCTCCAGATAGCGCAACAAGACACAGCACCCGGAGACAGCTGCAACCTAATGATCAAGTGCTCACGCCGAGGCGGGCACGACATCTCATCAGCAGTCCAGTCACCGGCAACCAGCGGGCGCACGGTCTGCCAATGGGCCTCCGAAGGGGTCGAATTCCGTGAGTGCTTACCCGCCGGCCGCTGCTGCGGCTGAGCCTCCCGTGGACGCCCGGCCCATCTCATTAGATTCCAGCTCGTTCCTCATGCAGATGGGCGCTACAGGGCGCCTGGGGGGTGGTGCCCGTGCGGCTTCCACCCCGGTGTCACCTACCAGCTGGGCAATGGTCTGGCCGCGTTCAACCTGCCGATCCAGCAGCGCCTGGCCGCCAGCCACGGCTACAGCTTCGCGTTGAACGCGACGGTCGTGCCGGTACTGCTCGCGGTCATCGCGCTGACCTTGATCGGGGCGGAGGCGAAGGGCATTCGCTTCGGCACCGGTGACCCCGCCCCGGCGCTGGCGGACAAGGTGTAAGTGGCAGCTACAGCTTGCGTAGCTCCGGCAGCAGTTCCGTCGCCGCCCAATCGGTGAAGTCGCGCTGCGAACCCCGACCGATCTGGGCCAGTGCCACGTCGGTGTAGCCGGCCTCGACGTAGGGGCGAACCGCCTCTACGACGGCCGCCACATCGTCACCGCACGCTATCGACTCGGCCACATCCTCCGGTCTGGTGTTGGCCGACGCAGCGGCAAAGGCTGCGGTGCCGGGAAGTTCGGAGTTCACCTTCCAGCCGAGGCTAAACCAGCGCATCAACTCGTGCGCCCGCTCGATTGCGGCGTCCTGGTCGTGGTCGAAGCAAATGGGCACCTGCCCGACCCGGGGCTTGCCGCCACCGCCTGCCGCGTCGAACATGGCCCCGAGCTCCGGCTTTGGCTCGGTTCCGATCATCAGGTCGGCATACTGCCCGGCCAGTCGGCAGGACTGCTCACCAGAGACCGCCACGCCGATGCGCGGGGGCGGCGAGCCGACGTCCCACAACTTGGCCGAGTCGACCTGGAAGTGGTCTCCGCTGTAGCTGACGTAGCTGCCGCCGAGGAGCTCAGTGATGACGTGCAGCGCCTCGGCGAGCATCTCGTGGCGGACGTTGACCGGCGGCCAACCGCCGCCGGTGACGTGCTCGTTGAGGTTCTCGCCTGCGCCCAGACCGAGGGTGAACCGGCCGTCGGAGAGCAGGCCGACCGTGGCCGCCATCTGCGCGACCACCGCGGGGTGGTACCGCTTGATCGGGCAGGTCACATAGGTCATCAGCTCGATTTGCTCGGTGGCCTGCGCGACGGCACCGAGCGTGGCGAACACGAACGGCGCGTGCCCCTGGGCGTCCAGCCAGGGAAAGTAGTGATCGCTGGCCACTGCCAGGTCGAAACCGGCCCGCTCCGCCGCTACGGCGTTGGCCACAAGGTCCTTGGGGCCGGCCTGCTCGCCGAGCAGGGTGTACCCGATGCGCACCATTTACGGCCGCCTGCCCAGCAGGGCCATCAGCTGATCCTGCGGGTTGTCCGAGTCGGTGCTGACCTCCGGACCGAATGGCGCGTGGCCCACCAGGCCGCTCTCCCGCACGTAGTGCAGCACATGCATCACCGTGTCGGCCACCACCGGTCCTTCCTCGATACCGGCACCGCGCGCCAAGTCCCAGGCGTGCACCGTCAGGTCCAACAGCATCTGCTCGGCGTACTCCTCGGCGGAGGTGCGCCCGGGGGACAACTCCACCGGGGTGTCGTCGGTAACAGCGGCCCAGGACTCCCGGGACTTCATCTGCGCGGTGTCCCACGCCGCGATCGGGTCGTCGCCGAGGACGTCACCGTCGTACTCCCCGCCGACCTGATCGATGCTCTCACCGGCCAGCAGGCGTGGCGCCCACAGATGCTCAGCGGTCATGTGGTTCAGGAGAGCACGCACGTCCCAGTCCTGGCACGGTGTCGCGTTGCCCCAGACGTCGGCGGGTACCCGGTCCACCAGCTCCTTGAAGTGGTCGAAGGCGTTCTGCATCTGTTCGCGGGCGGAGGAGCGGAACTCGTCTCCAGTGATGTCGGCCATGCCTCATGCCTACCGCGCGCGAGCAGGCTTCGCAGATCGAAGCGTCACCACCGACAGCGGAATGCCGCCCGACCGAAAGCGGTCGGGCGGCATTCTGGGCCGATGAGGCTCTTAGCGGTCGACTACTCCCCCGACTGTCCCGATCCGCCGCCCTCGGTCGCTTTGGCCAGGTCGATCGGCGGTGCGTCGGGCACCGAGCTCGGCTTGGCCTCGCCGCGGAAGGTGAACTTGGCGTCCTCGCCGGCGCCCTCGCCGTCCCAACCCTCGACGTCGACCACCACGATCTGGCCGGGTTGGATCTCGCCGAAGAGGATCTTCTCCGACAACTGGTCCTCGATCTCGCGCTGAATGGTGCGCCGCAGTGGCCGGGCACCCAGCACCGGATCGAAACCGCGCTTGGCCAGCAACTTCTTGGCCGGCTCGGTGACCTCCAGCTCCATGTCCTTGTTCTTCATCGCTCCTTCCACCCTGGTGACCATGAGGTCGACCATCTTGACGATCTCGTCGGTGGTGAGCTGATGGAATACGACGATGTCGTCGATCCGGTTGAGGAACTCCGGGCGGAAGTGCTTCTTCAGCTCGTCGTTGACCTTCTGCTTCATCCGGTCGTAGTTCGAGTCGGCACCGGAGCCGTTGGTGAATCCCAGACCCACCGCCTTGGAGATGTCACTGGTACCCAGGTTCGAGGTGAAGATCAGCACGGTGTTCTTGAAGTCCACCGTGCGTCCCTGACCGTCGGTGAGCCGACCATCTTCCAACACCTGCAGCAGCGTGTTGTAGATCTCGTGGTGGGCCTTCTCGATCTCGTCAAAAAGCACGACGCTGAATGGCTTGCGACGCACCTTCTCGGTGAGCTGGCCGCCCTCCTCGTAGCCGACATAGCCGGGAGGAGCACCAAACAGGCGCGACGCCGTGAAGCGATCGTGAAACTCACCCATGTCGATCTGAATAAGCGCATCGTCGTCACCGAACAGGAAATTGGCCAACGCCTTGCTGAGCTCGGTCTTACCCACACCGGACGGGCCGGCGAAGATGAAGGACCCACTCGGACGCTTGGGATCCTTGAGGCCCGCCCGGGTACGACGAATTGCTTTCGACACCGCCGCGACAGCCTCGGTCTGACCGATGATGCGCTTGTGGATCTCGTCCTCCATGCGCAGCAGCCGAGTGGTCTCCTCCTCGGTCAACTTGAACACCGGAATACCGGTCCAGTTACCGAGCACCTCGGCGATCTGCTCGTCGTCGACCTCCGCAACCACGTCCAGGTCGCCTGCGCGCCATTGCTTCTCACGCTCACTCTTCTGGCTCAGCAACTGCTTCTCGGTATCGCGCAGGCTTGCCGCCTTCTCGAAATCTTGCGCATCGATCGCGGATTCCTTCTCCCGCCTGGCGTTCGCGATCTTCTCGTCGAACTCCCGCAGGTCTGGCGGCGCGGTCATCCGGCGGATCCGCATCCGGGCGCCGGCCTCGTCGATGAGGTCGATCGCCTTGTCGGGCAGGAAGCGGTCGGAGATGTAGCGGTCCGCGAGGGTGGCCGCCGCGACCAGCGCACCGTCGGTGATGGAGACCCGGTGGTGGGCCTCATAGCGGTCGCGCAGGCCCTTGAGGATCTCGATGGTGTGCTCGACGCTGGGCTCACCCACCTGGACCGGCTGGAAACGACGCTCGAGTGCGGCGTCCTTCTCCACGTACTTGCGGTACTCGTCCAGGGTGGTGGCACCGATGGTCTGGAGCTCACCGCGGGCCAGCATCGGCTTGAGGATGGACGCGGCGTCGATGGCCCCCTCGGCGGCACCGGCGCCCACCAGGGTGTGCAACTCGTCGATGAACAGGATGATGTCCCCGCGGGTGCGGATCTCCTTGAGCACCTTCTTCAGGCGCTCCTCGAAGTCACCACGGTAGCGACTGCCGGCCACGAGGGAACCGAGGTCCAGCGTATAGAGCTGCTTGTCGATCAGCGTCTCGGGCACGTCGCCGTTGACGATCGCCTGCGCAAGCCCCTCGACGACGGCGGTCTTGCCGACGCCGGGCTCACCGATGAGGCACGGGTTGTTCTTGGTGCGGCGGGACAGCACCTGCATGACCCGCTCGATCTCCTTCTCGCGCCCGATGACCGGGTCGAGCTTGGACTCGCGCGCCGCCTGGGTGAGGTTGCGGCCGAACTGGTCCAGCACCAGCGACGTGGACGGGGTGCCCTCGCTGCTACGACCGCCGGACTCGGCGGGCTCCTTGCCCTGGTAGCCGCTGAGCAGCTGGATGACCTGCTGACGCACCCGGTTGAGGTCAGCGCCGAGCTTGACCAAGACCTGGGCGGCGACGCCCTCACCCTCACGGATGAGGCCGAGCAGGATGTGCTCGGTGCCGATGTAGTTGTGGCCGAGTTGCAGGGCCTCCCGCAGGCTCAGCTCCAGCACCTTCTTGGCCCGCGGGGTGAAGGGGATGTGGCCGGACGGGGCCTGCTGGCCCTGCCCGATGATCTCCTCCACCTGGCTGCGCACGCCCTCCAGCGAGATGCCGAGGGACTCGAGCGACTTCGCCGCGACCCCCTCACCCTCGTGGATGAGGCCAAGCAGGATGTGCTCGGTGCCGATGTAGTTGTGGTTGAGCATCCTGGCTTCTTCTTGAGCCAGCACGACGACGCGCCTCGCGCGGTCGGTGAACCTCTCGAACATGGCGCTCCTTCACAATCCTGGTGCCTGCCTCCGGACGACTTGTCCGACACGGAGGACGTCTACCCACTGTAGTTGCCCGCCCGCGGCACCGTTGATCCTGCAGCGAATATCAGCCGGTCGATCTGTTCAACGCAGCAACGCCGCCAAGCGATCCCGAGTCGGCTACGCCGTGGGCGAACAGCGCACACGACTGTGGGCCCGCACCCCCTATCGGGAGTGCGGGCCCACAGACCGTCGTCGACTAGCCGGCCTGGTGGTAGGCCTCGATGATTGCGGCGGGAATACGTCCGCGGTCGGACACCTCGTGTCCGGAACGGCGCGCCCAGTCGCGGATCGCCGCACTCTGCTCACGGTCCACCGAGGCGCGCCCCTTCGCGGCGGCGGGCCCACGCGTACGCCGGCGTCCGCTTTCCTTGCGAGCATGCGCAATCCACATCGCGAAGTCATTGCGCAGCTTCTGCGCGTTCTCCGAGGACAGGTCGATGGTGTAGTTCGCACCGTCAACCGAGAACTCCACGGTCTCATCCGCATCGAGGTCCTCGTCGATGTCATCGACGAATGTGACGGTAACCTTTTGCGACATATCCCGACTTCCTCTACTTCCGTTGTTCTGACGTCAGCGAGCGTAGCGCACAATCACGCCAACGGTCGAACCAACGGAAACAGGATCGTCTCCCTGATGCCGAGACCGGTCAACGCCATGAGTAGTCGATCGACGCCCATTCCGGTCCCCGTGGTCGGCGGCATGGCGTACTCCATCGCGGTGAGAAAGTCCTCGTCCACCCGCATCGCCTCATCATCACCTGCGGCGCCCAGTCGGGCTTGTTCAACAAAGCGCTGACGTTGGACCACTGGATCGACCAGCTCGGAGTACCCGGTCGCCAGCTCAAATCCACGGATGTAAAGATCCCACTTCTCGGCGACGCCCTCGATACTGCGGTGTTGGCGCGTGAGCGGCGAGGTCTCCACGGGAAAATCCCGCACAAACGTGGGCGCATCAAGGTGGTCCCCGACGTGGTGCTCCCACAGCTCTTCGACAAGTTTCCCGTGGCTGTACGCTGCCTCGATGGTGATTCCGGCACGGTTGGCGTATTCGCGCAAGCGGCCAATTTCCGTGGCCGGCGTCACTTCCGCACCCAGTGCCTCCGACAGCGAGGGATACATGCTCAACGTCGTCCATTCGCCGTCGATGTCGTAGCGCGTGCCGTCCGCGAGCATCAATACCCTCGTGCCGAACGCCGCGTCGGCCACTTCCTGCACCAGCTCACGCGTCATCACCGCCGAGTCGTCATAGGTGCCGTAGGCCGCGTACGTCTCCAGCATCGCGAACTCCGGTGAGTGCGAGGAGTCCACTCCCTCGTTGCGGAAGTTCCGATTGATCTCGAAGACCCGCTCAATACCCCCCACCACGCAGCGCTTGAGGAACAGCTCCGGTGCGATACGCAGGTAGAGGTCCATGTCCAGCGAATTCGAGTGGGTGACGAACGGCCGCGCCGCCGCCCCACCGTGCAGGGTCTGCAGCATCGGCGTCTCCACCTCGAGGAAACCCCGACGTTCCAGAGCATGACGCAACTCGCGCATCACGGTGCTGCGCTTGCGCACCATGTCCCGCGCCTCCGGCCGCAGGATGAGGTCGACGTAACGCTGCCGGATCCTCGTCTCCTCGTTCAGCTCCTTGTGTGCCACCGGCAGTGGGCGCAGGCTCTTGGCGGCCATCCGCCACTCTTCGGCCAGCACGCTCAGCTCGCCGCGCTTGGAGGTGATCACTTCCCCGTGCACGAAGACATGGTCACCGAGGTCGACGTCGGCCTTCCAGGCGGCCAGCGCATCCGCCCCCACCCCGGAAGCACTGAGCATGGCCTGCAGCTGCGTGCCGTCCCCCTCCTGCAGGGTGGCGAAGCAGAGCTTGCCGGTGTTGCGCACGAAGATCACCCGTCCGGCGACGCCCACCTGCTCGCCGGTTGCGGCATCGGCAGCGAGCTGGCTGTAGGCGGCCCGGATTTCGGCCAGCGTGTGCGTACGGGGCACCGCCACGGGGTAAGGGTCGTGTCCCCCGGCCAGCATCCGCGCCCGCTTGTCCCGGCGGATGCGTACTTGTTCGGGTAGATCCGCGGTTCCGCTGCTCGGCTCGCTGGTGGTCACGGAGCACCAGCCTAGTGAATTTCGGCGGACCCTCCGTGCAGCGCCTGATAGCCACCGATCAGGTCGGTAGCCCGATGCAAGCCGAGCCGCTGCAAGGCGAACGCCGCGAGGCTGGAGGTGTACCCAGCAGAGCACATCACCACCCAGCGGACGTCGTGGTCCACCGCCTCGGGTATGCGCGCATCGCTCGTCGGGTCGCAGCGCCACTCCAGCACTTTCCGCTCGATGATCAGTGCGCCGGGTGATTGGCCCTCCGCGGCGCGTTGAGCGGCAGGACGGATGTCCACCACCACCGCGCCTTCGGCCACGGCGACAGCAAGGTCCTGCGGCGCAAGGCGGTCCAGATCTGCCCTCGCCTCGGTCAACAACTCGTCCACCGTCATGTCGTCACCACCGTGCCGAGCCCCACATCCGCTGGGTATTCGGTGAGCACTGAACGGGTGCGCCGCAAAGTGCCCCGCTCGGTCGCGCCGTAGTAGGACATGGCGGTCAGCGGCGGTGAGTAGACATGCACGCTGAGCGATTGTCCGCTACGGCGTGAGCTCGGTGCGCCGGGCTCGGCGTTCACCACGTCATGCAAGACGCGACAGGACTGGGATCAGTCAGCCGCAGTACACCGCCGGCCGAACGTCGGGCACAGCCCACTGACCCGGATGGGGTCGAGCGCCACGGACAGTAGGTTCACCGGAGCGGTCAAGCACAGCTCAGGTTCGGACGACAGCCCGGTCCACGTTCCGCTCGTAGACCAGGCGCAGCCCGGTGAGCGTCAAAAACGGCTCGTGCTTGGTGATGGTGCGCGACTCGGCGACCACCAGCGGCGCCAATCCCCCGGTGGCCAGCACCGACACCGGCGCGCCCGTGGTACCGACGAGTTCCTCGGTGATCCGCCCGACGAGGCCGTCGACCTGTCCGGCGAAGCCGTACACCACACCGGACTGCAGGCACTCGACGGTGTTCTTGCCGATTACCGAACGCGGGCGAACCAGTTCCACCTTGCGCAGCGCGGCGGCGCGGTGGGTCAGTGCATCCATGGAGATCTCGATACCCGGCGCCAGGGCCCCGCCGAGGAACTCCCCGCGGGCGGAGACCACATCGACGTTGGTGGACGTGCCGAAATCCACCACGATGCAGGCGGTGCCGTACAGATGGTGGGCGGCCAGGGTGTTGATCACCCGGTCGGCGCCGACCTCCTTGGGGTTGTCCACCAGCAGCGGTACGCCGGTACGCACGCCGGGTTCCACAATGACGTGCGGCATGCCGTCCCAGTACCGGTCGAGCATCACACGCAGCTCGTGCAACAGGGAGGGCACCGTCGACAGGGCGGATACGCCGCTGATCTCGGGGAGGTAGCGCCCGATCAGCCCTCGTACGATCAGCGCCATCTCGTCGGCGGTCATCCGGGCGTCGGTACGCATTCGCCAGTTGCGGACGAGCGCGGCCTCGTCCCCGGTCCCGTCGAACAGTCCCAGGGCAACGTTGGTGTTGCCGATGTCGACGGTCAACAGCACCGGCTCAGACCGCCAGCAGCTGCTCGGCCGTGCGGGAACCGGAAACCAGACCCGAGCCGGCCGGGGCGTGCGCCGGGTCGGCACCCAGCTCGGCGACCCGGTTCTCGCCGTCCACGAAAACCACCCGTGGCCGGTAGTCGCGGCACTCGGCCGCGTCCATCACCCCGTAGGAGATGAGGATGACGAGGTCGCCGGGATGCACCAAATGCGCAGCGGCTCCGTTGATGCCGATCACCCCGGTGCCCCGCTCGCCGGGGATGACGTAGGTCTCCAGTCGCGCCCCGTTCGTGACGTCCACAATGGCCACCTGCTCGCCTTCCAACAGGTCGGCCGCGTCCATCAGATCCTCGTCGATGGTGACCGAGCCGACGTAGTGCAGGTCTGCCTGGGTCACCGTCGCGCGGTGGATCTTGGACTTGAGCATGCTGCGAAACATGTGCGTTCCTTCCGGGTCAGAGATCGTGTGCGTAGTGCGCGGTACCCAGTGAGACACCGGCGTTGTCGATGAGGCGGGTGGTGCCCACTCTGGCCGCGACGAGCAGCCGCCCGTCACCGTTGTCCGGTGCAGGCCCGAGCCGCAGGTCGCGAACCTCGACGTAGTCGACGTCGAGCACGGGTTCGGTGCCTAAGACATCGCAAGCCGCGCCCACCGCCGCGCGGGCGCCTGCCTTGGCCGCATGTGCCCCGGCCACCAAGGCCGCCGACAACGCAACCGCTGCGCGGCGCTGCTCGGGCGAGAGGTAGGCGTTGCGCGAGGACAGCGCCAGCCCGTCGGCCTCACGCACCGTGGGTACCCCGACCACGCGCACCCCGAGGTTCAGGTCCTCGGTCAGCTGCCGAATCAGGGTGAGCTGCTGGTAGTCCTTCTCGCCGAAGTAGGCCACGTGCGGAGTGAGGATGGTGAACAGCTTGGCCACGACGGTGAGCATCCCGGCGAAGTGCGTGGGCCGCGCCGCTCCTTCCAACTCCGCACCAAGTGGACCGGGGTGGATGGTGGTACGGGCACCACGGGGGTACATGGCCTGTGCGGACGGGGCAAACACCAGCTGGGCGCCGCCATCACAAAGCAGCTCGACATCGCGCGCCAGGGTGCGCGGGTAGGCCTCCAGGTCTTCGCCGGCCCCGAACTGCAGGGGGTTGACGAAGATGGACACCGCCACGACCGCGCCCGGCACGCGCGTGGCCTGGCGAACCAGTTCCAGATGCCCGGTGTGCAGCGCCCCCATGGTCGGCACCAGCACCACCTGGCGCCCGGCGCTCCGCAGCGCGCGGCAGATGCGGGCCAGCTCATCCGGGTCGTGATGCACGGCGAGGGTCGTGGGATCGAAGGTAAGAGTCATGCCAGCTCCTCGAGCACGGCGCGGGCGTCGGTGGTGTTGAGCAGACCGCTGGTGCGGGCCCGCTGCGCCGTGCGCCGGGACAGCGCCCGGTAGGCCGCGCCAATCGCAGGGTCGGCATCGGTGAGCACCGTGAGATGGGCCGCGACGGCCTGGGCGTCGCCCCTGGCGACCGGGCCGGTCAGTGCGCGGTCGCCGTGGCGCAGCGCGTTGTCCAGGGCCGCGGACAGCAACGGCGCCAACAGCCGCTCGGGGGGTGTCACGTCGTTGGTGATCCCCTGCAGCACCGCGATGGCGTCACACACCAGGGTGATCAGGTGGTTTGCACCGTGGGCCAGCGCCGCGTGGTAGAGCGCGCGGTCGGCCTCCGCGATCTGAACCGGCTCGGCTCCGACTTCGAGCACCAGGGCCTGCGCGATCGCCCACCCGGCGGCGTCGGCAGCGGTGACCCCGAAGCAGCAGCTGGCCAGCCGCGCCGTGTCCTCCGCGCGCCCGGTGAACGTCATCGCCGGGTGGATCGCCAGGGGTAGGGCGCCGAGTGCGGTCAGCGGGGCAAGCACATCGACACCGCGGGCCCCGGCGGTGTGGGCGACGATCTGGCCAGGCCGGACGGCGCCCGTGGCGGCAAGGCCCCGCACCAGGCCGGCCAGCTCGATGTCGGGTACGGCGAGCAGTAGCAGGTCGGAAACGGCGGTGACCTCGTCCGGCGTGGCGATCCGCGCGTTGGGCAAGCGTTGGGCCACCCGACGGCGCGAGCTTTCGGAAATGGCTGCGGTGGCGAAAACGCGGTGGCCGGCGAGCTCCCACGCGGCCCCGAGTGCGGTACCCACGCGGCCCGCGGACACGACGCCCACTGCGAGGCGGGGCCGTTCGCGCCCGCGCCGGTGCGCGCCAGCGATCTCTGCGGAGGCCACTGTTGTCCTCTCTGTCGTTCCAGTCCTGCCGAGCAGGTACCAGACGTCGTCGCGCAAAGCGTACGGCGTGCAATCGCGCGCGCGGGCAGAGGTGACCGGCTTCACTGTGCCGGTGAGGCGCCGGGCAGAGTCAGCGGTGTGCGCACGCATTGGCTCGACTGGGAGGCGGCCTGGGAGCAGGCCCTGTACGGGGCGGACGGCTTTGTGCATGCCGGCGGGGCGCCCGCGCAGCACTTCCGCACCTCCGTGCACGTCGGGACGGTGTTGGCCGAGGCGCTCCTGGAGCTGCTGGACCGCATCGACCACGCGCTCTCCCGACCGTCTGCCCTCAACCTGGTGGACCTCGGCGCCGGGGCCGGAGAGCTGCTCGCCACCATGGTGGAGTTAGCGCCGACGCCGATGCGAGGACGACTCCATCCGCTGGCCGTCGACGTCCGAGCGGCGCCGGCGGGTTGGACCCTGCCATGGGCAGCACAGGTGCCCCGCGCGGTCACCGGGTTGATCGTCGCCCACGAGTGGCTGGACGCACTGCCCTGCCCGGTCGTGCAGCACGACGGGCAACGGTTGCGACGCGTGCAGGTGGCGCCGGACGGTAGCGAACGGCTGGGCCCGTCGGTCGCGGACACCGACGCCGAGTGGCTGCGCCGTTGGTGGCCGCTGGCACCCGGCGACCGGGCCGAGGTCGGGCTGGGGCGCGAGCACGCGTGGCGTTCGGTGCTCGCTCGTCTGACCGCCGGTGTCGCCCTGGCCGTGGACTACGGGCACGTCGCCGGTGAACGGCCCAGCGCGGGAACGCTGTCCGGGTATCGCGACGGCAGGCAAGTGCGACCGATACCCGACGGTCGCTGCGACCTCACGGCCCATGTCGCCCTGGACGCACTGGCCGCGGTCGCCCCAGGTAGGCGGCCCAATCAGGCCGAGGCCCTGCGCGCGCTGGGGGTGGCTTCACCGTGGACCGGGTTTTGGTTGGAGCGGGCTGTCCGGGCAGGACAGGTCGCCGAGCTCACCGATCCGAACGCCTTCGGTGGCTTCGGCTGGGTGCTGCACCCGGCTCAGCTCACCCACCCGTTCTGACGTGCTGGCACCATCACGTCCGTGGAGCGCACCATCACCGTCGGCATCGGCGCAGCAACGGAGTACCTCGGGGTCGACCAGGTGGTCGACCTCGGACCGCTGCACCCCGCCGCGCACGGGGCCTACCGACTCCGACTGCGGGTGAGCGCCGATTCCGTGGTGACCGAGGCGATCCCGCTGGTCGGTCATCTGCACCGGGGCGCGGAGAAGCTGTTCGAGGTCCGCGACTACCGCCAAGTGATGGCGCTGGCCAACCGGCACGACTGGTGGGCCGCGTTCGCCAACGAGGTGCTCATCGCCCGCGCGGTGGAGCAGATGACCGGGATGAGCCCCCCGCCCCGGGCGGTCCACCTGCGGGTGCTGCTGTGCGAGCTGACGAGGGCCATGGCGCACCTGGCCTTCCTCACCCCGCTCATCCGGTCTCCCGCAGGCACCATTGCGGCGGTCGGCGCCCGCGAGGCACTCCAGCTTGTGCTCGAGGAGGCCTCCGGCGGACGAATCCACTTCATGGCCAACCGCATCGGTGGCTTGCGCGACGACGTCCCCGCCGACTGGACCGAGCACGTCGACGCGGCGCTGCGCACGGTGCAGCGGGCGGTACCGATGCTCGCCGAGCACACCGTGGAGGTCGCAGAGTTCGTCGCGCGCCATCGCGGGGTCGGCGTGCTCAGCCTGGCCGATGCCACCGCCTTGGGTGTCACCGGCCCCGCCGGGCGCGCCAGCGGGCTGGATGTCGACCTGCGCCGCGACGACCCCGCCCCCGGCTACGAGTCACTCACGCTCCGCACCATCCTCCGAACCGAGGGAGATGCGTTGGCCCGCGTCGCCTGCCAGCTGGACGAAGTGACGCTGGCTGTGGACCTCGCCCGTCAGTGCCTGCAGCACGTCCCGGACGGTCCGGTGAACATTCGCCTGCCGAGTACCGTCACCCCGCCGGAGGGCTCGATCTACGTGTGGGGAGAGGCACCGCTGGGCATCGCGGGAGTGCACCTGGTCTCACGCGGGGAGCGCACTCCGTGGCGACTGCGCCTGCGGACGGCGTCGTTCAACAACGTCCAAGCGCTGGGTTGTCTCTTGCCGGGAACACCGCTGGATCAGCTGCCCGCCGCGCTGGGCTCCTTCGCCGTCGTCGTCGGCGACATCGACAAGTAGTAGACCATCATCGAGCCGCCTACTGGGTGGCTGCGCTGACGGCTGTTCGACTGGGCTGCACCGGACTCCCTACGGCCTGGTCTCCGTCGACGGGGCGTCTGGTGGCCACAATAACGGGGCGGCGACTGCGTCGATCACCGATCGGCTCTCGGCGGCGAAGCACGGCTGGGCAGGCAATCAGGTTATGGCACGATGTAATGCGTGGGTGTGGCAGCCGGCGGCACCGGGAAGCGGCTCCGGGTAGCGAGGTTTTTCGGTCTTCGCGGACCCGAGTCGGGACAGCCGAGAACGCGATACCGGAAGATCGTGGACGCTCAAGGTGACAGTTCGCTGTTCGAGTCCGTGCTCGGGTTCGTCCTTCAGCTGGCCATGATGGCGGCGGTCGCTACCCGCTTGTTTGCGGACCCGGTCTGGTTCCGGTGGGTGGCGGGCTTTGGCCTGGTCATCATCGTCGCCAACCTGGTCAGATTTCCCCAGCTACTGCTGCGCAAGAGCCGAGATCGAGCCAGCACACGATAGGCGACAAAACGAGCTGACGAAAGTCAGGACAGAGCAGTAGCGTTGCCCGATGAGCACGTGGCACGAGTTCAGCCTTGTTGCCCCGCACGTTGCCGAGGTCTTCACCCGACGCCACGCCGCAGCGGGGCACCTTTGCATGCTCGGCACGCTGCGCCCCGACGGATTCCCACGGATCAGCCCGATGGAGCCCAGCTTCTTCGAAGGCCAACTGTGGATCGGCGGGATGCCGGGCACAGCAAAGTTCGGAGACCTCGTCCTCGACCCGCGGTTCACGCTGCACACGGCAACGGTCGATCCGCAGGTCACGAACGGCGACGCGAAGGTCTGGGGAGTCGTCGAGGACGTCCAGGACGCAGCCCTGCACCAGCGTTACGCCGAGGCGCTGTTCGCGGAAACCGGCTTTGACCTGCGCGGCCAGGCGTTTCAGCACTTCTTCAGCACGCACCTGAGAGGCGCTTCCGCCGTGGAAGTGAGCGACGGGCACCTCGATGTGACCGTGTGGCGGCAGGGTTCGAGTGAACGCGTGGTGCGCAAGCATTGACGTCGATCCGGGCACGAAGCGCGCTTGGCGCTGTGGCCCCGACGTGCTGTGGCTGGCGCACAATCCCCGACCGGTGCTCACCGATCTGCCGTGTGCTCAACTTCGGACAACCGCGCGTCCGGTCAGTCCGTGGAGCGGCGACGACGCCGACCGGACAAGGGACCGCCGTACGCCGCGAGCAGCTCGGAGACCGAGCGACCCGCACTATGCGCCCCCGGATCTTCCTCGGGTGCAGGCTGCTTGTCGCCGACGGGGTGCGCAGCATCGCGCAATTCGACGTCGCCCACTTCGGTGTCGGGCACTGCGGCCTCGTCAGTCTCCGCGTCCACCACCTGGGCATTCTTCGCCATCCCCAGCTGACCGTGCCCGTTGCGCGTCGCCGGGGAACCGTCAGCGAGCGCCCGCACCCGGGTCGACTCCGCGCGCAGCGCAACTCGCTCCACCAGGAAGTCACCGTTGAACAGCTCGGACAAGCTCTCCCGCAGGGCCTTGACCTCCTCGCGCAGGCCGGCGAGATCGTCGGTCGACTCGGCCCGCAACTGGGCGTGCACCTGCTCCTGGAGGTCCCGCTCGACGACCAGCTCGTGCTCGCGCCTGGCGTCGACTTCACGGGCGAGCTCGAGTTGGTACACCTTCTGCAGCTCGTGCGCACGGGAGGCACTGGTCGCGGCATCCTTGCGGTACTTGGTGACGGCGATCGAGCAGACCACCGCCACCCAGAGCAGCGCCACCACGGCCAGACGGAGCAGCTGCGCACTATCGGAGAAGACCATCACCACACTGCTGGCCACCGCCAACAGCACCAACACGCCGAATACCAGCTGCGCCTGGTTGCGGGCACCACCACGTGGGCTGCCGCTCCGGCTGGGCTGGGTCATGGCGAGAGGATACCTGCGCGCTCCCGCCCCGAGCCAGGCCCCGGGAGCCCCACCGGCACACGTGCGACGCTCGTCACCGTGCCGGGGGCGGTTCGTCGTTTTTGGGCGTTCGGCAGCTGTGCTCCAGCCACAACGCGGCCCCGACCAAGGCTGCGGCACTGAGCAGACCGATAACCGCGCCCGGGGTGTCGCGCGCCGCAGAGGCCAGCACCGCCCGCTGCTGCAGCACGTAGCCGAGCAGTCCCGCCCACAGACCGGCCATCAGTGCGCCGACCAGCGATGATGCCTTGGCCAGCGCCACCGACCGCGCGGCCATCAGGGGGTCGAGCGGCGTGGTTCCCGCCCGGCGCTGGATGCGTCCCCGCAGTGCGAAGCCGAGCACGAGCTCCACAACGGCGAGCACAGCCAGGGTCACCCCGGCCAGGGTGGGCAACGGCGGGATCGACCCATAGCCGGTGCGCACCACCAACCAGCTGGCCACGCCCGCGACCAAAGCAATCGCCAGCAGATCGCGCATGCGGGTGAACCTCACGCCTGCGCCCGCCGCAGCGTCATCGACGCACACCGGCGGACGCCGTCGCGCTCCTGCACGGGCAAAGCCGCCAACAACTGTGCCGCCGGGCCGTGACCGGTCAGTTCGGCGTCGGCGTCCACCTCGCACCAGGGTTCGAGCACGAACGCCCGCTCGTGCGCCCGGGGATGTGGTAGCACCAGGTCGGGGTGGTCACTGCGCACACCTGCACAGTCGATGACGTCCACGTCGAGGCTGCGCGGGCCCCAACGCTGCACCCGTTCGCGCTGCGCCGCCGCCTCCAACTGCTGGCCGCGCCGCAGCCAATCCCAGCAGTCGATCTCCGGTGAGTCGACGAGCAGTACGGCGTTGAGGAAGTCCTGCTGCTCCACCCCGCCCCACGGTGCGGTGGAGTACACCGACGAGCAGGCGATGACGTCGGCACCAAGGCCGTCCAGCACCGATTGCAGCTGCGCCAGGCGATCGCCGAGGTTGGAGCCGATGGACAACACCGCATTGGTCATGGCGCTGCCCTGGTCATGAGACGTTCCTGGTGCGGTGGACCACCACGGCGACGTCGGCAAAGGTCAGCGGAATCGGCGCCGACGGCTTGTGCAGACGCACCTGCACAGCCTGCACGCGCGAATCGGAGAGCACATCCTCGGCGATCTCGCCGGCGACCGTCTCGATGAGGTCGCGCGCAGGACCGGCCACGATCAGCGCGGCGTTCTGAGCGAGTGCGCCGTAGTCGAAGGTGTCGGCCAGGTCATCCGAGCGCGCCGCCGCGGCGAGGTCGATCCACACCGTCAGGTCGACGAAGAATTCCTGCCCAGCACGCTTCTCGTGCTCGAACACGCCGTGGTACCCGCGAACCGCCAGTCCGCGTAGCTCGATGCGATCGCTCACTGCGTCATCCCCCACGCGTGCGCCACAGCCACGGCGTCCACCGAGGAGGCCACGTCGTGCACGCGGACACCCCAGGCGCCGTTGGCGGCAGCGAGCGCGGTGATTGCCGCCGTGGCGACCTCGCGACCCTCGGGCGCGCGTAGCTGCCCGGCGGCGTCGGCGAGCAGCGTTCCGAGGAAGCGCTTGCGGGAGGCGCCGATGAGCACCGGAAAACCCGTCGCGGTCAGCCCCGGCAACGCGTGCAGCAGGGCCCAGTTGTGTTTGGCCGTCTTGGCGAAACCCAGGCCAGGATCGATGACCAGCGCCTCGGGCGCCACCCCGGCGGCCAGGGCCGCGTCCACCCGGGCCAGCAGCTCCGACCGCACGTCGGCCACCACATCGGTATATGTGCTGTGCTTCGCCATGGTGTCGCTGTGCGCCCGCCAGTGCATCACGATCCACCGTGCGCCAGTCGCGGCCAGCACGGACGCCATGGCAGGGTCGGCAAGTCCACCGGAGACGTCGTTCACCACGGTGGCACCGGCTGCTACCGCCGCCTCCGCCACCTTCGAACGCATGGTATCCACGCTGACCGGCACCCCAGCGCACACAAGCTCGCTCACCACGGGCACCACCCTGGCCGCCTCGGTAGCAGCGTCCACCCGCTGGGCACCGGGACGGGTGGACTCACCGCCGACGTCGATGAGGTCGGCGCCGGCCCGATGGAGCGCGACGCCGTGGGCGACGGCCGCCGCCGGGTCGAGGTAGCGGCCGCCGTCGGAGAAGGAGTCCGGGGTGACGTTCAAGACGCCCATGACCAGACAGCGCCGGGACACGTGGTTTGCGGCTGGGCTCACCGGCTACGGATTAAGGCCAGCGCCTCGGCACGGGAGGGCGCGCTGGTCTTGAACTGGCCTCGCACGGCCGAGGTGGTGGTGGTGGCTCCTGGCTTGCGGATGCCGCGCATCGCCATGCACAGGTGCTCGGCCTCGATCACCACGATCACCCCGCGCGGGTCCAGCCTGCGCATCATTGCGTCGGCGACCTGCCCGGTGAGGCGCTCCTGCACCTGGGGACGCTTGGCGTAGAGGTCGACCACCCGTGCCAGCTTGGACAACCCGGTGACCCGCCCGTTGTTGCCGGGGATGTAGCCGACGTGCGCCACGCCGTGGAAGGGCACCAGGTGGTGCTCACAGGTGGAGTACATCGGAATGTCCTTGACCAGCACCAGCTCGTCGTGACCCTCGTCGAAGGTGGTCGCGAGCACCTCGTCGGGCTCGGTGTAGAGGCCGGCGAACATCTCGCGGTAGGCGCGGGCCACCCGGTCGGGCGTATCCAGCAGCCCGGCGCGGTCCGGGTTCTCGCCGCACGCCAACAGCAGTTCGCGTACCGCTGCGGCCGCGCGCGGGTGGTCGAAGGCGTCGACTCCGGGCACCAACGGGCCCCGCACCGGCACCGCGGCGGCATCAGCGGGCGTGGACACTTCCGGCCTCCACGGTCTCAACGAGCAACACTCGCGCTGGTGACCAACGCGCTTCAGTCACGACGATGCTGCGCCTGGGCCCCATTGTCCGGAGTTCCATTTTCCCCTGCGCCGCTCTCCCTTGCGCCGTTGTCTCCCGCACCGTTGTGACCGCCGCCGTTTCCCGCACCGTTGCGCTCCGGCGGCCAACCAGGGGCCGACCATCCGGGAGGAGCGCCGTAGTCCGGTCGCGATCCGGCAGGCGGAGCGGGATCGGAACCAGGCCCACCCTGCTGCGGCGGGTGGCTGGGGATCGGGCCCCACTGGCCTGTCTGGGGCGGTGGGCCGTAGGGGTCCGGATGCCCCTTCTGCAGGGAAGGACCCTGGTGTCCGGCGCCTACCGGCTGTGGCTGCCGGAAGTACGGCTCCGGCGCCGGGGGTGGCCACGGCTCGCCGCGCTCGATCGCACGCTCCCCCGGAGTCTGCACCGGCGGCTTGTCCGACGGAGTCCGCCCACCGAAGTCGTTGAACGCGGTGATCCGGGGACGCTTCTCCACATCGGCGAACACCCGCTGTAGGTCCTTGCGGTTCAGCGTCTCGATCTCCAGCAGTTCCGCGGCCAGCTCGTCGAGCACGTCGCGATAGGTGTTCAGGATCTCCCATGCCTCGGTGTGCGCCGCCTCGATGAGCGCCCGCACCTCCTCGTCGATCTCGTGCGCCACCTCGAGGGAGTAGTCCGCCTGCTGGCCCATCGAGCGACCGAGGAACGGGTCGCCCTGCTCCTGCCCGTAGCGCACCGCACCGAGCTTCGCGCTCATGCCGTACTCGGTAACCATGGCGCGGGCGATCTTGGTGGCCTGGTCGATGTCCGAGGAGGCCCCCGTCGTCGGCTCGTGGAACACCAGCTCCTCGGCCGCGCGACCCCCCATGGCCATCACCAGGCGAGAGATCATCTCCGAGCGCGTCATCAAGCCCTTGTCGTCCTCGGGGACGGCCAGCGCGTGGCCACCGGTGCGACCGCGAGCCAGAATGGTGACCTTGTAGACCGGCTCGATGTCCGGCATCGCCCACGCAGCCAAGGCGTGGCCGCCCTCGTGGTAGGCGGTGATCTTCTTCTCGTGCTCGCTGATGATCCGGCTCTTGCGGCGCGGGCCACCGACCACCCGGTCGACCGACTCCTCCAGCGCCGCACTCTCGATCACGGTGCCGTTCTCCCGCGCGGTGAGCAGCGCCGCCTCGTTGAGCACGTTGGCCAGATCGGCCCCGGACATCCCGACGGTCCGCTTGGCCAGTCCTTCCAGGTCGGCGTCGGCGGCCACCGGCTTGCCCGCGGAGTGCACCTTGAGAATCGCCCGGCGCCCGGCCAGGTCGGGTGCGCTCACCGGGATCTGGCGGTCGAAACGACCGGGGCGCAGCAGAGCCGGGTCCAGGATGTCCGGTCGGTTGGTGGCGGCGATGAGGATGACACCGGTGCGCTCCCCAAAGCCGTCCATCTCCACCAGCAGCTGGTTCAGGGTTTGCTCGCGCTCGTCGTGACCGCCACCGAGCCCGGCGCCACGCTGACGACCGACAGCATCGATCTCGTCCACGAAGATGATGCACGGACTGTTCTGCTTGGCCTGCTCGAACAGGTCGCGCACCCGGGAGGCACCGACGCCAACGAACATCTCCACGAAGTCCGAGCCGGAGATGGTGAAAAACGGTACGCCCGCCTCGCCGGCCACGGCGCGGGCCAGCAGTGTTTTACCGGTGCCGGGTGGCCCGTACAGCAGCACGCCCTTGGGGATCTTGGCACCCAAGGCCTGGTAGCGCGCGGGATTCTGCAGGAAGTCCTTGATCTCGTAGAGCTCCTCAACGGCCTCGTTGGCTCCGGCGACATCATCGAAGGTGGTCTTGGGCATGTCCTTGGTGAGTTGCTTGGCCTTGGACTTGCCGAAGCCCATCACCCCGCCGCGGCCCCCGCCCTGCATCTTGTTCATCACGAAGAACAGCAGCCCCATGATGAGTAGCACGGGCAGCATGAACGACAAGGTGGAGACCAGGAAGTTCTCCTGGGTGACCGAGGTGGAGAAGCTCTGCAGTTTGGCGCCCTTGACGTCGTCGAAGATCTGCCCCGCCGCCCCCGACGGGTACTTGGTGATGAGCTTGCCCGAACCGTCGACCGGCTTCTTCAGCGTCAACCGAAGCTGTTGCTCACGGTCGTCGATCTGCGCGGTGGTGACATTGCTGTCAGTGAGCTGCTGCAGCGCGACCGAGGTGTCGACCGAGTCGTATCCCCTCGTGTTGTCACTGAAGTAGCTGAACGCGAAGATGACCAGCAGGACACCAGCGACAATGGCCAGGGTTCGATACAGCGGCTTTCGTGTCATACAACTTCGGCCGTCACGGCCTCGTCCTTCCAGGTGCCAGGGCCTCCGGTCACTTCCCAGAGCGACTTCAAGGCTACCTTGGGCCGGCGGCGACGCCGTTCAGTTGCTGTAGACCTTGGGATCCAGCGAACCGATGTAGGGCAGGTCGCGGTAGCGCTCGGCGTAGTCGAGGCCGTATCCGACGACGAACTCGTTGGGGATGTCGAAGCCGACGTGGGCGATGTCGAGCGCGGCGCGCACCGCATCCGGCTTGCGCAGCAGGGCACAGACCGCCAGTGACGCGGGGTTGCGAGTAGCGAGATTGCGCAGGAGCCAGGACAGGGTGAGACCGGAGTCGATGATGTCCTCCACGATGAGCACCCGTCTGCCGGTGATGTCGCGGTCGAGGTCCTTCAGGATGCGCACGACCCCGGAGGACGAGGTTGCCGACCCGTAGGAGCTGACGGCCATGAACTCCAGCTGCACCGGTACGGACAGCGCCCTGGCGAGGTCGGTCATGAACATCACCGCGCCCTTGAGCACCCCGACCAGGACGAGATCGTCTGCGGCGTCGAGCGGCTGGCTGGCGACGATGGCCTCGGCCAGCTCCTTGGTGCGCTGGTGGATGCGCTCCTCGGTGATCAACACCGATCGGATGTCGCCCTCATACACCGCGTGCACTCCTCGCTGTTGGCGCCTTCTGGACCTCGGTACTGAGCCTGCCATGCCTACGGAGCACCACCAACTGACCACCGACGGCCACCCCGCCCTGTCCGCGCCAGGCGCCGATCAGCTCATCGGCCCAGCGGAGCTGACGCTCGGTGAGGGCGGTGGCGCCGTGCGCGAGCAACCACCGACGCAATACCCTGCGCCGCACCGCGGTTGGCGCGCCCTCGAGCGCCGCGGCGTCCAGCTCGGCACCACGCAGCGACCGTTGTCCCAGCTCCGCCGCCCAGGCGTCGAGGGCCTCGCCATCCTCGCGCAGTTGGGTGGCCGTGCGCGCCAAGGCCGGCGCAACGCCACCGGCAAGCACTTCCTCCAACAGCGGCAGCACCTCGTGACGCAAGCGCACCCTGGTGAAGGCGGAATCGTCGTTGTGCCGGTCGTGATGCGGCGTCACCCCCAGCGCCGCGCAGGCCTCATGGGTGACGCTGCGCCGGACGGTGAGCAGCGGCCGCCCCCACGGAACGTCCCAGGGCTGCATACCCGCGATGGAGCGTGGACCCGAGCCCCGTCCCAGCCCGAGCAGCACCGTCTCCGCCTGGTCGTCGAGGGTGTGCCCCAGCAGCACCGGCCTGCCGAGGGAGCGCAGTGCGCTGTAGCGGGCTCGGCGGGCTGCTGCCTCCATTCCCCCAGCGCCGACGACGTCCACCGTCACCACCTGAGTTCGATTGCAGCCCAGAGCTTGTGCCTGCTTCGCCGCGGTGCTCGCGGTCTGCGCGCTGGACGGCTGCAGCTGATGGTCCACCACCACTGCGTGCACCTCTGCGGCTTCGTGCACGGCGGCGGCGGTCAGCGCGAGCGAGTCGGCGCCACCGGAGCAGGCCACCACCACGGGCGCGTCCGGTGCGTACTCAGCGAGCCAGCGCCGGACCGCGCTCCGGGTCTGCGCCACCGCCGGATGCGGTCCGCTCACCGCTTGATCCCCACGTCGCTTCGCTCGCTCACCGCTGAATCCCCACGTCGCTTCGCTCGCTCACCGCTGCACTCCAGGTCTCATGCGAGCACCCGGCGCATCCAACGCCGCGGGTCTGCGATCTCGGCCTCCACGGGCAGGGTGTCGGCGCTGGTCCACACCTGGTTGAACGCATCCATCCCGGCACGGCGCACCACCTCATCGGTGAAGACCTTGCCTCGGTCGTACTGCGCGATTTTGGCGTCGATGCCCAGCAGCGCCCGGAGCAGCCGGTGCACAGGATTGCTCGGGCGCGCTCGCCGCCGGTTGAACGCGGCCCGGATCTCGTGCACCGAGGGAATCACCGCGGGTCCCACCGCATCCATCACATGGTCCGCGTGGCCTTCCAGCACGGTGCCCAAGGCCAGCAGCCGCGCCAGCGCCTCTCGTTGCGGCTCGGCCTGCAACGCACTGAGCACACCGAGCACACCGTCCGGGCGCTGATCGCCGCGCACCACTGCGCGAACCGCCTCGCTCACCCGGCCGAGCATCGGGGCGTCGGAGTCGTCACCGGCAGTCAGGGTGTCCACAGTGTCGGCCATGTACCCGGCCAGCCACGGCGTTGCGGTGAACTGCACCCGGTGGGTCACCTCGTGCAGGCACACCCACAAGCGGAAGTCGCTCGGATCGACGTGCAGGGTGCGCTCCACGGCGAGCACATTCGGTGCGACGAGCAGCAGCGAGCCCGGTGCGCTTCCCGCGGCGGCGACCGCGAAGGGGTCGTACTGACCGAGGACCGCGCCGGCCAGGTAGGACAACACCGCGCCGGCTTGCACGCCGGCGCTTCGCCCGGCCCAGCCCGGTCCCGGGCCGCCCTCGCGCTGCGCTGTGCCGGTGAGCGTGCCGATGGAAATTGCCGCCGCTTGCGCCCATCGCGCTCGGTCCAGCACCTGCGCCGGTGCCACCGGCGCACCGTCCGCCAGCGCCGTCACTTCGCGGACGGGGCCTTCTGCCCGCCGCGCCGCGTCATGCAACTCGGCCACGACAGCCGCGGCCTGCACAGGGCTGGTACGCGGTCCCGGCCGCACCAGGCGTGCGGCGACCCGGCCGGCCAGTGGCCAGTCCACCACCACCGACGCCGCCGTCATCGGCAACCGCAGGTGCGGAGCGCCGCGGCCATGGCGTCCAGAGCCGGACGCGTCGCCCCGGAGTCGGTGCCGTTGGACAACAGCGCGAAGACCAGCACACGCCCGTCGACGTCGGTGACAATGCCCGCCAAGGAGTTCACCCCGGACAGGGTGCCCGTCTTGGCCCGCACCCAGCCCGCTCCTACCTGGGACGCGCTGCGGTCGAAGCGGTCGTCCAGGGTCCCGCTCGCCGCGGCAACGGGCAAGCTACTGAGCAGCGGCCGCAGCGTCCCACCGTGGGCGCCGTCCCCCGCCGCTTGGCTCAAGACGACGGCGAACACTCGCGCGGGTGCCAGGTCGGTGTCGGAGAGCCCGCTGGCGTCCTGCATGGCCAGGCCCGTGACGTCAACCCCCGCGCTGCCGAGCGTGGATGCGATCGCGGCCGCGGCACCGGCGAACGACGCGGGCTCTCCTTTGGCCACCGCGACCTCGCGGCCCACGGACTCGGCCAGCATGTTGTCCGAGTTCACCAGGAGCTGCTCCATGCGCACCCCCAGCGGCGCCGAGCTGACCGCGCCCAGCAGGCGCGCGCCGGGGTCGGCCTTGCCCAAGGTCACCGCCGCGGTAGGCGCCCCGAGGCGGGCGGCCAGCGCCCGGCCCACGTCCAGCGCGGGGGTGGCGCTGCGTGGGGAGTCCTCGAGTGCGGGATTCTTGCGCGCACCGTCGATCATCACCGGCTCCACAGGGGCAGCGGACCCACCGGCGATGTCCGCGGCGTGCCAGCCGGGGGCCAGGGTGTCTCCGGTGTAGGCGCTGGTGTCAACCACCACGGAGGCGACCGGAACCGCGCTGTCCCGGACCTGAGCCACCAGATCGTCCAGCCGCGCAGCCCCCGGATAGTGCTCGGGTGCGCCGAGCGGTGCTGCGGACAGCGTGGGGTCTCCACCGCCGACCAACACCACCTGACCGGGCACCGGAGAGGCCAACACCTTGGTGTGCACCACGTCCTGGGTCCCCAGGGTGAGCAATGCGGCGGCCACGGTCAGCACCTTGGCGGTCGATGCGGGTAGCTGCGGCTTGGCGGAGTCGGAGTCCCACAGCACCGCACCGCTCGCCGGGTCGACGACGCGTCCGGTGAGGGTGCCGAGGGCGGGGGAGGCGGCCAGCGGGCCCAGCAGGGCGCCGAGGGCGGCGGGGGTCGGCGCGGGGGCGTTGGCTGGCACCCCGTGAATGGCCGGGGCAGGCACCACCGGTGCCGGGGGCGGGCTCGTCGGGGGGGCGGCCGACCGCGCATCCCCACCTCCACCGGCGACGACCAACGCGACGACGACCGCGAGCGAAGCCAGCACGGCGACGCCCGCCGCCACGCCCAGTCGTCGACTACGTCGCACCCGCACACCTCTCTGCGCCCACCTGGCTCACCGTTCCACCACCCCGATAGTTCAGACTAACGTCGAGTCACCTTTGACCTGACCGACCACTGACTAAGCGAGGGCGCGTGGAATTCGACGTCACCATTGAGATCCCCAAGGGCCAGCGGAACAAATACGAGATGGACCACAAGTCCGGCCGTATTCGCCTGGACCGGACGCTGTTCACCGCCACCCAGTACCCGGCGGACTATGGCTTCATCGACGACACTCTCGGCGAGGACGGCGACCCGCTCGATGCCCTCGTTCTGCTGCCTGAGCCCACCTTCCCCGGCTGCCTCATCCTGTGCCGGGCGGTAGCGATGTTCCGCATGACGGACGAGGCCGGCGGGGACGACAAGGTGCTCTGTGTACCCGCAACCGACCCCCGATTCGAGCACATGCAGGACATCGACGACGTGTCGGAGTTCTACCGCCTGGAAATCAAGCACTTCTTCGAGGTCTACAAGGAGCTGGAGCCCGGCAAGAGTGTCGAAGGCGCCGACTGGGTGGGCAAGGCGGCGGCGGTCAAGGAGATCGAGGCGTCCTTCCAGCGCGCCAAGGACACTCCGGGCCACTGAGGTCCCTTCCGCTACGCATTGAGCGGGCTGAACGTCACCGTCTGAGATGGAAATCGACGTTCAGCCCGCTCAATGCGTTCAGGGGTCAGCTGCCAGGTGACGCCCGACGGCTTCCTGCGGACACCGTATCGTCACGCGGGGAATCGTCCAGTTCGCCCTCGACCGGGGCTCCGGCCACCGCCCCCTGCTGAGCGGCCAGTGCGGCTGCCGCCTCGTCACGCTCGTTCTGCGCGGCCGCCAGCCCGGACATGGTGCGTAATGGCACCTCCTTGACGAACCACACGAGGATGAATCCCAGCAACATCAGCACCGAAACGGCGAGGAACACGTAGTCCATCGCGTCGGAGAAGCCCGTCTTGAACGGCGCGGCCAGTACCGGGTCGATCCGTTGAATGAAGGACGTGTCGACCAGCGCCCGGCCGGCCACCGAGGGGTCGTGGTTGATCAGACCCTGGGCGAACCCGGCCTGCGTCGGGTCTGTGCTCTTCGCCGCGGACTGCACCGCGGATTGGAACTGCGGGGTGGCGCCCGCCGTGGCCAGTGCGTCGGAGGTCTTCGGCGTCAGCTGCGTGAACAGCATCGACAGGAACACCGCGACACCGAGCGTGGCACCGATCTGCCGGAAGAACGTGGCCGAGGCGGTGGAGACGCCCATGTCCTTGGGCGGCATGGCGTTCTGGATGGCCAGGGTCAGCGGCTGCATCATGCACCCGAGTCCGATCCCGAACATCCCCATCACGATCATCGTCTCCCACAGCGGCGTGTCGGCGTGGACGAAGTGGAACAAGAACATGGCGACTGCCATCATGGCCGTGCCGAAGATCGGGAAGATCTTGTATCGCCCGGTCCTGGAGATGAGCTGCCCGGAAAAGATGGAGGCGATCATCAGTCCGCCGACCAGCGGCAGGGTCTGGTAACCGGCCAGGGTGGGTGAGGAACCCTTGACGACCTGCAGGTACTGCGGCAACAACGAGATGCCGCCGAACATCGCGGCACCGGCGATGACGCTGACCGCGATGCACAGCGCGAACAGCCGGTTGCGGAAGAACCGCATCGGGATCAAGGCCTCGTCGCCCATCTTGATCTCGGCCAGGATAAACGCGATGACGCCGACGATTCCCACTGCGAAGCACAGCAGCGCCTTGGACGATCCCCAGCCCCAGGTCCGCCCCTGCTCGGCGATGATCAGCAGTGGCACCAGCCCGACGGTGAGCAACATGGCCCCCCACCAGTCGACCTTGGCGTCCCGACGGTGCACCGGGAGGTTGAGCACCCGCCAGACGACGATCAGCGCGAGGATGCCCAAAGGCACGTTGATGTAGAACACCCAACGCCAACCGGTAACCCCCAGGATGGAGGCCTGGCCGGCGAGCAGGCCGCCGAGCACCGGGCCGAGGACACTGGAGGTACCGAACACGGCGAGGAAGTAGCCCTGGTACTTGGCTCGCTCACGAGGCGGCACGATGTCGCCGATGATGGCCAGCGCCATTGACATCAGCCCGCCGGCGCCGATGCCCTGCACCGCCCGGAAGGCAGCCAGCTCGTACATCGAGGTTGAGATGCCGCAGAGCATGGAACCGATGACGAAGATCGTGATCGCGGCCATGAAGAACGGCTTGCGCCCGTAAAGGTCGGACAGCTTGCCGTAGAGCGGCGTCGCGATGGTGGAGGTGATCAGGTACGCGGTGGTCACCCAGGCCAGCACCGAGAACCCGTGCAGGTCATCGGCAATGGTGCGCACCGAGGTGGCGACAATGGTCTGGTCCAGTGCAGCGAGGAACATCCCCATCATCAGGCCGGACAGGATGGTTAGGATCTGGCGGTGGGTGAACACGCCGGAGTCCGATTTGGGCGGCGCTTCCGGCGCTGCCGCAGTGATGCTCATGAGTCTCCTTCGGGTCCCGCGATGGCATCGGTCATTGCCAGGAAGTGGGGTCGGTTGCGTTCGAAATCGGTGGTGAATCGAGCCAGCAGCTCGGTGAACCGGTGGCGGTCCTCGACGGGCCAGTCGGCCAGCAACATGCTGAGGTTGAGCGTCCGTCGGCGCAGGATGTTCGCCGCGGTCTGGTGTCCCCGCTCGGTGGCGGCGAGCAGGGTGGCGCGGCCATCGCCCGGATCGGCGGTGCGCTCCACCAGGCCGAGCTCAACCAGATGCGCCACCTGTCTGCTGACCGACGAGGGGTCGCTGAGTGTGCACTCGGCCAGCGAACTGGAACGTTGCGGCCCGTCCTCGACCAGCTTGAACAAAGCCACAAAGGCCGCCTTGTCCAGCCCGTCTCTGCGTCGAGTCACCGAGTGGGTGTTGGTGCGGTCCAACAAACGCATCAGGCGCCCGAACTCGACCCCCAGCTCCTCCGCAGCAGCCTCGACGCCCGGCTCGATAACAGTCACTGTCACGTGTCTTTACCTATCCTTTTGCTTGCGGCACTCAACTAGTTGCTTGACGCAAGCATGCACCTCTCGGCCCAGGGTGTGCAACCCGGAGGCCTGTGATGCGTGCCATCCGCGGTGGCGACGGAGGTCAGGTTCCTAGCCTGGCGCAATCCACCCAACGTGCTGAGCCTGGCCTCGCTCGTAGTCGTCATCCTCGTGTTCAGCGTGATGAGCTTGAGCGACAAGAAGTACAACATGTCCAGCTCATCGGTGGGACGTAGGCCGACGCGCGTACAAGCGCGTGGCGATCGTCGGGATTCGTCTTGCTGCTGCTCGTCGCCGTCGTTGTGCTCATGGTGTCCAAGCCCTGACGCCGGCACACCTCCCGCTCCTTTCGGAAGGCTACTGGCGGCGGATGAGGCCGCGGGTGGTGGCCGCGGCCACAGCGGCGGTCCGCGAGTCGACCGCCAGCTTGGTGTAGATGTGCGCCAGGTGCGACTTGACGGTGGCCTGACTCAAGAACAGCTGCTGGCTGATCTGCAGGTTGGAGTGCCCGTCGGCGACAAGTTGCAACACCTCGATCTCGCGACGGCTCAGCGCGGCGTCCGGTGCGCGCATTCGGTCCATCAGCCGCAGCGCGATGGCGGGGGCGAGCGCTGATTTCCCTGCTGCGGCGGTGCGGACAGCAGTGGCGAGCTCCTCGGGCGGCGCATCTTTGAGCAGGTAGCCCACTGCTCCGGCTTCGATGGACGCCAGGATGTCGGCGTCGGTGTCGTAGGTCGTCAAAACCAACACGTGCGGTGCAGCGGGCCGAGCCGTGATGACAGCGGTGGCCGCGGAACCGTGCATGCCCGCACCGAATTGCAAATCCATCAGCACTACGTCGACGTCGAGCTCAGCGGCCAGAGTGATCGCCTGCTCGGCGGTCGGCGCCTCGGCGACGACCTGGAAATCCGCCTCGGTCTCCAGCACGGCCCGTAGCCCCGCGCGGACCACGGGGTGGTCGTCGGCGAGCAAAAGCCGGATCACGCGTCGCCCCCGAGCGGCAGGCTTACGGCCACCGCGGTGCCCTCGCCAACGGCGGACTCGACCGCCACCGTGCCGTTCAGCGACCGCGCCCGAGCCCGCATCCCCGGCAGCCCGAAGCCCCGCTCGTCCCGCGGGAGAACAGCAGCGGGGTCGAACCCCGCACCGTCATCGACCACGTCCAACGCCACCTCGGTGTCCATATAGCTCAGGGTCAATCCTAGCTGGGTGGCGCCGGCGTGTTGGGCGGCATTGGCCAGCGCAGACTGGGCGATGCGCAGCAACGCGACCTCATGCGCGGTGGGCAGCGGTACCGCCGTGCCGGACAGCTGCCAATTGACCACCAGCCCCGTCGAGGCAAAGGTATTCGCACACAGGCGTTCCAAGGCGGCAGGCAACGAGCCGTTCTCCAGGTCGGGCGGGGTCAAGGCGCGGACGAAGCGGCGGGCCTCCTGCAGGTTGCTCACCGCGGTCTCGCGAGCGTGGACCACGTGGCCCAACGCCTGACCGGGGCGAGCGGGGAGCATGCGCTCGGCGGCGCGCAGCAGCAGCTGGATGCTGGACAGGCCCTGCGCCAAGGTGTCGTGTATCTCGTGGGCCAGTCGCTCACGCTCGGCCAGCACCCCCGCGGTGTGCTCGGCCGCGGCCAGCTCCCCGCGGGTGGCCGTGAGCTCTTCGACGAGCTCGCGACGTTGCTCGCTCTCCCGGTAGAGCGCCTGGTAGCCCAGCACCACCGCCACCGCGACCGCCGCGCCGAGGGTGGGTCCGATGATCGCCCCCACTGCGAGGCCGCCCTGGTGCCAGGCGAAGCCGGCGATCGCCGCGATCGTGGTCGCCACCACCGCACCCAGACCCCAGCGCACGGGCAGCAGGTGCAGCTGCAGGAAGAACAGCGGGAACGCGAGGTACACCGCTTCGGGGCTGACCACCAACAACGCCAACCAGAGCAGGCCCACCACGAGCAGCCAGGCCGCGGCCACTGGCTGTGAGCGACGAACCCCCATCCACGTCGCGCCTGCGGCGTACACCGCACCGAGAGCCACCGCGATGACGACGACCGCCACCAGATATGGGGCGTCGCCCACCACAGCGCGGACCACGGCGAGGACCAACAGCGCGGCCAGCAGCAAGTGCAGGCAGCCGCGCAGGATGCGCATGACGGGGGTGAGCGATGACGGGTCCACAGCGTGCCCAGGCTATGCGGTGCACAGGGCCGGTGGCATCGGCCAAAAGATGTAGGCGGCAGTAGTCCTCGTGGCCCGGCAGATGCAGTCTCCCGCGCGATGCCCAGATACCCCCTCGACCGCGAGAGTTGAGCACAGGCACCGGGTACCCGATCCGGTCGTCGAGCAAGAAGGGCCAAAAGCCGTGTTTGTCGCCTGGAGAGATCTCCGCTTCGCCAAGGGGCGCTTCGCCCTGATGGGCACCGTGATCGTGCTGATCACCATGTTGGTCGGCCTGCTGTCTGGCCTGACCGCCGGGTTGGGCAAAGATGCCACGTCGGCCATCACCGGTCTGTCCGCCGATCACCTTGCCTTCTCTACACCGGCCGAGGGCAAGTCGGCGTCCTTGACCGACTCCACGGTGGCCGAGTCCACGTGGCAGCAATGGGCGACGGTCGACGGCGTGCAGCGTGCTGACCCGCTCGGCATCACCACCACCAAGGCCGTGGCCGGCACCCGCAGCGCCTCAATCTCCGCCTTCGGCGTCCTGCCAGGCTCGGCGCTGGCCCCGGAGTCTGCTCGGATCGATTCCGGCACGGCGGTGTTGTCCACCAAGGCCGCCGACGAGCTCCATGTCCATAGTGGAGACGGCTTCACTCTCGGCGGGCAGGACCTGACGGTGGCTGCGGTCAGCGGTGACGCCTCCTACAGCCACACCCCGGTCATCTTCATGGACCTGACCGCATGGCAGCGCCTGTCCGGCGGCACGTCCACCAGCCCGCTACGAGCCACCATCATCGGGTTGACCACCAACTCCACCGCGGCCCTCGCCGCCGCCGACACCCGGCTGGGCACCGACACCGTCACCCGCTCCGACGCCAAGTCGGCCATCGGCTCCTACACCTCCGAGAACGGCTCTCTGCAACTGATGCGCGGCTTCCTGTTCGCCATCTCCGCGCTGGTTATCGGGGCGTTCTTCACGGTGTGGACCATCCAACGCACCGGCGACGTCGCCGTACTCAAAGCCCTCGGCGCCTCCACCAGATACCTGCTGCGGGACGCTCTGGGCCAGGCCATCGTGCTGCTGAGCATCGGAACGGCGGCGGGAACGGCACTGGCCGCCGGGCTCGGGGCACTGGTCAGCGGGACCGTCCCCTTCGTACTGGATGTCTCCACCGTGGCGCTACCCGCGCTGATCATTATCGTCCTCGGCGCACTCGGCGCCGGACTGTCCATCAAACGCATCACCTCCGTTGACCCCCTCACTGCCCTTGGGAGCGCCCGATGAGCCTGCACTTGACCAACATCACCCTGACCTACCCAGACGGCGCCGCCCGGCTGACCGCCTTGGATGAGGTCAGCCTCGACGTCGACAAGGGCACCATGACCGCGGTCATCGGCCCGTCGGGCTCGGGCAAGTCCAGCCTGCTGGCCGTGGCCGCCACCCTGATCAGCCCCGACAGCGGCCGGGTCGTCATCGACGGAACCAGTACCTCAGGGCTCTCCCGTTGCGAGCTCACGACGCTGCGGCGCACCGGGGTAGGAATGGTGTTCCAACAGCCGAACCTGCTGCCCTCACTGACCGCGGCGGAGCAGCTGCAGGTGATCGCCCAACTGAGCGGTCATCCTCCTCATGCGGCCAAGAAGCGGGCGCTGGAGCTGCTGGAATCGGTCGGCCTGAGCAGGCAAGCCGGCAAGCGGCCCCACCAACTCTCCGGCGGGCAGCGCCAGCGGATCAACATTGCCAGGGCCTTGATGAACGATCCGGCGGTACTGCTGGTCGACGAGCCCACCAGCGCCCTGGACCACGAGCGGGGCGCGGCGATCCTCGACCTGATCACCACGCTGACCCATCGCAACGCCACCGCCACCGTGCTGGTCACCCATGACCGTGCGCACCTCTGCGCGGTGAACGCGGTTGTGGAGGTCGTCGACGGCCGCCTGCGCGCCCCCGCCCTCGCCTCATCTACGGCGTAGCCGCGATGGGCGCGGGTGCCGCGGCCTGCGCGATCCGAAAGTTGAGCTGATAGGAAAGTATGGCCAGTGCAAAGAGTCCGATCGCGAGGTTGCCTACTGCAGCAAATCCCTCGGTGGCGAAGTCGACCAACGCATTCAGCATGGTGAAGATCAGCGCTGCTTCGCGTAGGCAACGCAGCGGCCAGGACCGCGCGGTGCGGTGCAGCGCGATCATGGCGGGCAAGGCCAGCACGAAGGTGATGGCCGCACTGACCAGCAGAATGATTCCGCTAAGGCCCAGCTCGTCCGCCTGTACCGTCACGTCCTCGCGCTGGTAGACCACACCGTTGAAGACGGCCCCGAGCGCACCGAAGACAACTCCGAGCATCGAGACAACGACCAAGAGCCACCCCACGATCAGGATCCAGCGCGGGCTCCGGAAGAACCCCGGGACCAAGCCCACAGCGAACTGGCGGGCCGCCAGGAGACGGGCTGAGACGGGGCTGGCCTGTTCGAGCAGGGTGCGGATGCTCGCCGTGGTCACCAGGTCTGCGCCGTCGGCCTGGGCTCGGTCGACCATGCGGATCGCCCACTCCCGTCGTTGTTCGGGCAGCCCGCGCGCGACGCCTTCCGCCGCAATGGTGGCAGCATTCGCGAGACTTTCCTGCGCACTGGGGGGCCGTGCATCCCGAACGACCCTGGCCAGGACAAGCACAAAGGCGACGAGAATGTACATGATCACCGCGGACGGGGCGAAGAAGTAGTCGTTGTCTTTGGTGACAAACTTGCCGATCTCGTCGAGAAACAGGCCGAACCCGATACCGCCGAACAGAATGCACAGCACCCGGACCCCGAAGCCAAGAAACATCCAGCTCCACAACAGCGCGACCATCATCAACGCGCCCCCGTACAGGGCGTGTGCGATGTGCAGGCTACCGCCTCCAACCTGGGGATATCCGCTGATCTCCAGGTTGGAGCCGGGTGATCAAAATGGTCAGGATGGTCACGATCATGAACGCCTCGGCGGCGGTGCTCCCATAGGCGTTACGCAGTAGACGGGACTTGCGGCGAGCGGTCTGTTTCAGCATGGCGGAAGGGGCGGCCTCAGCGGCCGTGGAACTCCGGGGCGCGTTGAGCGAACACGGCGGTCATCGCCTCGGTGAGGTCTTCCGACGCCAGGAAGGCGGCGTTCCACGCAGCGACGTAACGCAGCCCCGCCGAGACGCGGCCGGCCCGTTCCTGCCCCAGCACATCTTTCACCCCGTGCACCACCAGCGGCGGATTGGCGGCGATCTCGGTGGCGGTGGCGTGCGCGGCGGCCAGTACACCCTCGGCGTCGGGCAGCACGTCGTTGACCAGTCCGATGCGCTCGGCCCGCACCGCGTCGATGTCGCGGCCGGTCAGGGCCAGCTCGCGGAGATGACCGTCGCCGATGATGGCGGGCAGGCGTTGCAAGCTGCCCATGTCCGCCACGATCGCCACCTTCACCTCGCGGATACTGAAGCTGGCGTCCTCGCTGGCGTAGCGGATGTCGCACGCCGCGATCAGGTCCACTGCCCCGCCGAGGCAGCGGCCCTGGATGGCGGCGATCACCGGTTTGCGGCAGTCGGCCACCGCGTTCAGCGCCTTCTGCATCTGCTTGATCTCCTCGTGCAACACGGCCCGCGGCGCCGCGAGGTTGTCCTCCCCGTTCATCAGCGGAGCGAAGGTGCCCCCCATGGCCGCCAGGTCGAGGCCGTAGGAGAAGTTCCGGCCCGAACCGGTGACCACGACGGCACGGACCGAGGGGTCCTCGTCAAGGGTCTCGAACACCAGCGGCATCTCGCGCCAGAAGTCCGGCCCCATGGCGTTGTTCTTGCCCGGTCCGACCAGCGTCACCTGGGCCACCGCCCCGATGCGCTCGACGATGACGGAGTTCCAGCTGGTGTCGGTCATAGCCACACCCTATTCAGCATCACGTCGTCTGACGGGCCGTGCGCTCGAACACCGCCGCCAGGCCTTGTCCGCCGCCGATGCACATGGTCTCCAGGCCGTAGCGCGACTCGCGGCGGTCCATCTCTCGCAGCAGTGTGGCCAAGATGCGGCTCCCGGTGGCGCCGACCGGGTGGCCCAGGGAGATGCCGGAGCCGTTGGGGTTGAGCCGCTCGTCGTCGGCGGCCAGCCCCCAAGTGCGGATGACGGCCAATGCCTGCGCGGCAAAGGCCTCGTTGAGTTCGATGACGCCCAGATCGGCGAGCTTGAGACCCACGCGTCCCAGCGCCTTCTCGGTGGCCGGAACCGGCCCGATGCCCATCGTCCGCGGCGGCACCCCCGCCACCGCCCAGCTCACCATCCGCGCCAACGGCCGCAGCCCGAGGGCCTGAGCCCGCTCCGGTGTGGTGACGATGCTGACAGCCGCACCGTCGTTCTGGCCACTGGCGTTGCCCGCGGTGACGGTGGAGTCCGGGTCGGCCTTGAGCCGGATGGGCCGCAGCTTGCCCAGGCCCTCCACACTGGTGTCCGCCCGCGGGTGCTCGTCGGTGTCGACGATGTTCGGATCCCCTTTACGTTGCGGGACAGCGACATCGACGATCTCCTCGGCGAAGCGGCCACTGGTCTGCGCGGCCACCGCCCGTTGGTGCGACTGCACCGCCAGCGCGTCCTGGTCGGTGCGACTGATCTGGTGCTCGGCGCGCAGATTCTCCGCGGTCTCGATCATGCCGCCGGGCACCGGGAAGTTGTCGCCTCCGGCGGTGACGCGGCCCCGCGCGAGGCGGTCATCCAAGGCAATGCTGGGCGTCTTGACCCCCCAGCGCATCCCGGTCGCGTAGAACTCGACCTGACTCATGCTCTCTGCGCCCCCGGCGAGGACGAGGTCGCTCGCCCCGGTCTGCACCTGCATGCACGCCTGAATCACCGACTGCAGTCCCGAGCCGCAGCGTCGGTCGATCTGCAGCCCGGGGACCTCGACGTCGAGGCCCGCGTCCAGGGCGGCGACGCGGCCCAGCGCGGGAGCGTCGCCGTTGGGGTAGGCCTGCCCGAGGATGACGTCGTCGATGTCCGCGGACGTGAGCCCCGCGCGGATCACGAGCTCGCGGATGACGGTGGCGGCGAGCGTCTGCACCGCCACGTCGTGGAACACCCCACCAAAGCGTCCGACGGGGGTACGCAGCGGCTCGCAGATCACGGCGTCCGGCATTGGAGCCTCCAGGTGTCGACCGAAGTTTGTCGGTTCAGGGTAGGCGGTGAGTGTGGCCACTAGCCTGACCGACTGTGGAACCCGTCTACGGCTCGGTCATCGCAGTCTCCCGCAGCATGTTCGCCGCCCAAGGATTGCAGTTCACCCTCTCCGGCACCGAGCACATCCCGCGGGAAGGAGGCGCGCTGCTGGTGATGAACCACGTCGGGTTCTTCGACTTCACCTACGCCGGGCTCGCCGCGCGGCCGGCCAAACGCTACGTCCGGTTCATGGCCAAGGCGGAGGTGTTCGCCCACCCGATCGCCGGTCCGCTGATGCGGGGGATGCACCACATCCCGGTCGATCGGATGGCGGGGACAGGCTCGTTCACGACGGCGACCGATGCACTGCGCGCGGGGGAGGTCGTTGGCGTCTTCCCGGAGGCGACCATCAGCTCCAGCTTTGAGCTCAAGCAGTTCAAGTCCGGGGCAGCCCGCATGGCGCTCGATGCAGGAGTTCCGCTGTTACCCACCATCATCTGGGGCTCGCAGCGGGTCTGGACCAAGCGCCGGCCCAAACATCTCTGGCGCACGAGGACGCCGATCACGGTCGACGTCGGAACGCCGCTGGCCGCCGAGGGCAGTGCGTTGGAGCTGACCAGAACCCTGCACGCGCAGATGAGCAAGCAGCTGGCGCGGGTCCAGCGCGACTACGCGGGTGGGCATCCGGCCGGCGCGTTCTGGGTCCCCGCGCGCCTGGGCGGGGGCGCGCCGACGCCGGAACAGGCGCATGAACAGGACCGGGCGGACACCCGGGGCAAGGTGGCCGCGCGCAGGGAAAAGATGCGCAAGCGCACCCGCTGACGCTGGGCCCCGTTGCCCCGCGCCGCCCTTATCGGTTATCGTTATCATCACCAATAAGGAGCGACGGAGGAACGACGTGCGAGCAGGACGTCGAGCGATCTGGGTCGCGCTGGCGTGTGTCGCGCTGGTGCTGGCCGGCTGCAGCACGGCGTCCTCCGCTGGCAGCATCACCGATCCGGGCACGTCCAGGGTGCTGAGTGTCGTTGCGGCCGAGAACTTCTGGGGCAGCATCGCCGCACAGCTCGGCGGCAATCAGGTCAAGGTCACCAGCATCATCGACTCCCCCGACGCCGACCCGCACGAGTACGAGGCCACTGCGGCGGACGGCCGCGCCATCGCCACCGCCGACCTCACGCTGGTCAATGGGCTGGGCTACGACACTTGGGCCGGCAAGCTCGCGGACGCCAACCCGTCATCGGCCCGCACCATCCTCGACGTCGGAAAGCTGCTCAACGCCCCCGCCGACGCCAACCCGCATCGCTGGTACAACCCGGCAGACGTCGCCACCGTGGCGATGCAGATCACCGCGGACTACCAGCGCGCGGACCCGGCAGACGCTCGCTACTTTGACGAGCAGTATCGGGCGTTCACCGATACGGCGCTGGCCGACTACCACGCCACGATCGCGGACATCAGGACGCGTTACGCGGGCATCCCCGTCGGGGCATCCGAGAGCATCTTCGCAATGCTCTCCTCCGCACTCGGGCTCGACCTCATCACGCCGCCGAGCTTCCTCACCGCGATCAGCCAGGGGGCCGAGCCCACCGCCGCGGACAAGATGACGATCGATCAGCAGATCAACACCAACGCGATCAAGGTCTACGTCTACAACACGCAGAACGCCACGCCGGACATCCAGGCTCAGCTCAGCGCGGCGCAGTCCAAGGCGATTCCCGTCGCCCCGATCACCGAGACGATGCCCGAAGGCGCGCAGAGCTGGCAGCAGTGGCAGACCGACCAGCTGCACGCACTGCGCGACGCATTGCGCACGGCGACCGGACGATGACGGCCGTCGTGCAGCTGCGTAACGCGGCCATCCGCCGTGGCGGCAGAACGCTGTGGAGCGGGCTCGACGTCACCGCTCTGCCCGGTGAGTTCCTGGCCGTGCTGGGGCCCAACGGCGTCGGCAAGTCCACGCTGGTCAAAGCTGTGCTCGGCCAGATCCGCCTTACCGCCGGCGAGCTCCGCGTGCTCGACCAGGTGCCGCCTGCCGCGAACAGCCAGATCGGGTACCTGCCTCAACGCCGCAGCTTCGACACCGACCTGCGGGTGCGCGGGGTCGACGTCGTCCGACTCGGTCTCGACGGCAGCCGCTGGGGGGTGCCGCTGCCCGGAACGCGCCGGTTCAGCGCCCGGGCACGGGCCGCCGCCGCGCAGGTCGAGGAAGTGATCGAGCTGGTGGGCGCGCAGGACTACTCCCACCGCTCGATCGGCAGGCTCTCCGGCGGGGAACAACAGCGACTACTCATCGCCCAGGCGCTGGTTTCGCGGCCCCGGTTACTGCTGCTCGACGAACCCTTGGACAGCTTGGACCTGCCCAACCAGGCCTCGATCGCCGCCTTGGTGTCGCGGATCTGCCGCACCGCGGACGTCACGGTGGTGATGGTCGCGCATGACGTCAACCCGATCCTGAGCTACCTCGACCAGGTGGTGTATCTCGGACAGCACGGCGCGGCCGCAGGGAGTGCGCAGGAGGTCATCACGGGGGAGACGCTGAGCAGTCTTTATGGCACCCCGATCGAGGTACTGCGAACCTCCGACGGGCGGCTGGTCGTCGTCGGCCAGCCGGAATCGCCTGCCCTGCACCACCCCCGCCACTGATGAACCCGCAGCTGAGCTGGAACCTGGTGTCCGATATCCGCCAAGTGCTGCAGTTTCCCTTCATGGTCAACGCCTTTCGCGCGGGCACCATAGTAGCCGTACTCAGCGGACTGGTCGGCTGGTTCATGGTGCTGCGTAAGCAGAGTTTCGCCGGACACACCCTGGCGGTGGTCGGATTTCCCGGGGCGGCGGGTGCGGTGCTGGTCGGCGCGAGTGCCACCTACGGCCTGTTCGTCTTCGCCATTGTTGCCGCGCTGCTGATCGCCGCCGTGCCCGCCGGTCTCGGTGAGCAGTCGGCCGTCACGGGCACCGTCCAAGCATTCGCCCTGGCCTGTGGGTTTCTGTTCCTGAGCCTGCACGGTGGCTTTCTCGCCAGCGTGAACGCCCTGCTGTTCGGGAGCTTTCTCGGCATCACCACGCAGCAGGTACTGGTGTTACTCCTCGCCGCCGCCGTGGCGCTCGCGGTGCTGGCTGGGCTGGCGCGGCCGCTGTTGTTCGCCTCGGTCGACCCCGGCGTGGCGGGCGCGCGCGGGGTAACGGTCCGGGCGTTGTCCCTCGGTTTCCTGGTGCTGCTCGGGGTGGCCGCCGCCGAGGCCAGCCAGATCACCGGCACCTTGCTGGTGTTCGCGCTGCTGGTGGTGCCGGCGGCTGCTGCGCAGCGGCTCACCCCGAGCCCGCTGCGCAGCGTGGTGCTGACCGTCCTGCTCGGCGTCGCCATCACCTGGCTGGCCCTGTTTCTCGCGTACTTCATCGACTATCCCGTCGGCTTCTTCCTCACCGCCATCGCCTTCGTGGTGTACCTGGCGGCCGTTGGGGGACGAAAGTTGTTGGGCGTTCACTGATGTTCGAGCCGTTCATGCAGCACGCGTTGCTCGCCGGAATTCCCATCGCGGCGTTGTCCGGGCTGATCGGGTACTTCATGGTGTTACGCAGGCAGATCTTCACCGGCGACGCGCTCAGTCACGTGGCGTTCACCGGGGCGCTGGTCGCGCTGGCCTTCGGGGTCGATGCCCGGATCGGGCTCGTGGCCGCCACCGTGGGAGTGGGGGTGGTACTCGGCGTGCTCGGCAACCGCGGACGCGCTGATGACGTGGTGATCGGCACGGTCTTTGCCTGGGTACTCGGGATCGGCGTGCTTGCATTGTCGGTCTACACCGCCAGTGGAAAGTCCAGCACCAACGGCGGAGTCGGCGTCAGCGTGCTCTTCGGGTCGATCTTCGGGTTGAGCGGCGGCGCAGCGTGGACGGCCGCCGCGGTGGCGGGTGCGCTGTTGGTGGTGCTGCTGCTCATCGCCCGGCCGTTGTTGTTCGCCAGCATTGACGAGGCAGTGGCCGCGGCCGCAGGCGTTCCCGTGCGATTGCTGGGTGTGGGGTTTCTCGCTTTGGTCGGTGCCACGGCCGCGGAGGCAACCCAGGCGGTCGGCGCACTGCTGCTGTTGGGCCTGCTCGCCGCCCCCGCCGGCACGGCGATGCGGCTGACCGATCGCCCCTTTGTGGCGTCGGCGCTGGCTCCGGGCTTAGCGGTGACGTCGATGGTGCTCGGGCTGCTGGGGAGCTACCAGTTTCCGCGGCTACCGCCGAGTTTCACCATTGTGGCCGTGGCGGCCGGCTTGTACGCGTTGACGTTTCTGGTGACTCCGTGGGAGCGGCGCAGAGCCCAGCGCTCAGGTGTCTGAGCGGTGCGATCCGGTCCCTCGGGAACCTGCGTCGAACTCGGATTCTGCATCGCGTTCGGCCTCGGACTCATGCTCAGCCTCGCCGTCGGTGTCCGGCCCGTCATCCGTATCTGGCTCGGGTTCCGGCGCGGGCTCGGGATGCGTCTCGTCGGCGTCCGCTCTTGCCTTGCGCACCGTCGCTCCGCGGCCGATCGCCAAGTCCCAGGCGACGCTCCATGCTGCTTTGTCTTCCAGCGACCAGTCTGCCTGCGCTTCTTGCGCCGCTTCTCTTGCCGACAACGCGTCGTGCTGCCGCTCGGCGGCGAGGGCCTCCATCCGCGCAATCACGTCGGCGGGCCAGACGGCGCGCGCCTCGCGCGTGTAGTGCGCCCACACCGCGTCGATCACGTCTTGATGGCCGAAGCCACGGAGAAGTGCGATCCAGGGATGCGCCTCGCCGTCGTCGACCTCGTTCCCGGACGCCGCAGGATCGATGGCGTGCCGGATGCGCAGCACCTCGGCGATCGTGTCGCTGTCGACCTGTTTGACGGTGGCAACCATGGGTGTCCCCTCGACGGTGGTGACCTGGGTGTGACGGTACCGCGCCGGCTCAGGCCTTCATCTCATAGGCATCTGCCAGCCCGGCGACCTGGTGCCAGATCCGGCCGAACCGGGTGCCGTCAACCTCGGGCTTGCCAATGGTGCGCAACGCCCACGCCTGCTGTTCGCTGGTGGAGGAGACCTTGCCGTGCAGTGCCACGGCGTAGGCGGAGAAGTCGCGGACCAAGACGTCGAAGATCTGGTCGATGACGTCGCTGTCGAGTGCGGTCATCCCCGCCTGCTCGAGGATGAGTTGTCCGTAGACCACCAGGGTGAACAGCTGCCCGACGGCGAGCATAAAGTCCAGATCGGCCTGTTGCTCGGCGTCTGGAGCGCACTCGGTCAGGAAGGTGACCAAGCCCCGCGCCTGCTCGGTGAATCGCGCGACGTTCGGAATGTGGTCGAACTGCTGGTAGGCAGCCCGCCAGTCGTGGAAGGTGACCTTGCCCAGTCCCCGCGCCGCGCCCTGACGGAAGAAGAACTCGTCGTCACCGCCATCGTGGCGGCTCGGCACCGGCAGGTGGTCTTGCGACCGGAACAGATAGTTGGGCATGAACTTCAGCACCAGCGCCAGGTTGACCTGCACGGTGCCCTCGAGCTTGGGCAGCGCACGAATATCGCGGCTGGCCATCTTGAAGTAGGTGTCCTTCTCGAAGCCCTTGGCCGCGATCACGTCCCAGAGCAGGTCGATCACCCGCTCACCCTCGGTGGTCACCTTCATCTTGGTGATCGGATTGAACAGCATGTACCGGCGGTCGTCCGGTCCAGCGGTGCGGAAGTAGTCCACGGCCCGGTCGCTGAACAACTTCATCGCAATCAGCCGCGCGTAGGCGTCGACGAAGCCGGCCCGCACGTGCGGGAAATCGGTGACCGGGTTGCCGTAGAGGATGCGATGGTGCGCGCGGGTGATGGACTCGTAGAACGCGTGCTCGCAGATACCGACGGAACCGGTGCACAGATTGAACTTGCCGACGTTGACGGTGTTCAGCGCGGCACTGAACGCGGCCGGCCCGCTGTGCAGGATGTCCTGCGCGCGCACCGGGTAGTCCTGTAGTCGGAACTCACTGACGAACATCTGCGAGGCAACGACATTCTTGACCAACTGGAAGCTCGGGTGCTGGCTGTCCACGGCGAAGAACACGTAGCCGGCGGGACCCTCGACATCCGCCCGCCGGCCGAACACCGACACCATGCCCGCGACGTTGCCGTTGCCGATGTAGTACTTGTCGCCGGTCGCGGTAAAGCCGTCACCTTCGACAGTGAGCACCATGTCGGTGGAGTAGACGTCCGCGCCGTGTTCCTTCTCCGAGAGCGCAAAGGCGAAGACTGCGCCGTCGTCAAGCAGCTCTGCCGCCTTGGCCCGGGCGTCGGCGTTGTCGCTCATCCAGATCGGGCCGAGGCCCAGGATGGTGACCTGCCAGGCGTACCAGTACTGCAGCCCGTAGAAACCGAGCACCTCGCTCAGCGCGGCATTGCGGTGGCGTCCCAGCGCTTGTTCGGGTCACCGTCCGCCTCTTTGGCCGGGGTCTGGAAGGTGGCGAACAGCTTCTCCCGCTTCACGAAATCGAGGAACGCCATGTACCAGACGCCGCTGAGGTCATCGGCGATGAGCTGCTGTTTGCCGCGGGCCTCGAACCAGTCGATGGTGGCGCCCAGCAGCCGGCGCGACTCCGCATCAAGGTGGGTCGGGTCGTAGGTGTTGGGGTTGAACAGCATCTCTGGTTACCTCTCTGCGCCGGTGCCACGCACGCTAGCAGCGGGTAACTTTCGTCAGCCGGTCATCACGACGTGGACAAAGCATCTGCGGGGGAGAGTCCGCCCAGACGTGTCAGCACCGTTCCCGGCCGTCGAACCCGTAACGTCTACCAGCAGCACGATGCCCTGGCGCACCGGAGGAGGACAGCGTGACCTTCACTGAATACCTCTCCCAGCGATGGCCGGACATCCTCCCACTTGTCATTGAGCACGCCCAGATCGTGTTGATCGCGGTCGCTATTGGCACTGTCGTCGGAATCGGCCTCGGCATCATCGTCGAGGGCCACACCGCGGCGACCAACTTCGCGCTCGCCCTCACCGGTGCCATGTTGACCATCCCCTCCTTCGCGCTGTTCGGCCTGCTGATCCCGCTGCTGGGCCTGGGTGCCACGCCCACCATCACCGCGCTGGTCCTCTACGCCATCTTCCCGATCCTCCGGAACACGGTCACCGGACTGGCGTCGGTTCCGGCCGAGATCGAAGACGCCGCCCGCGGCATGGGACTGACTCCCGCTCGGCGGATGATCAGCATCCGGCTGCCGATGGCCTGGCCGGTGATCATCACCGGTGTCCGGATAGCCACGATCATGAGTGTGGGGATCGCTGCGATCGCAGCCGCCGTCAGCGGGCCCGGGCTTGGTGAGCTGATCTTCAACGGCCTCGCGCGCATCGGCAGCGCCAACTCCCTCAACGACACCCTCGCCGGTGTGTTCGGCGTGGCGCTGCTGGCGCTGGCCATCGACCTCCTCTTCGTCGGGTTCGCCCGCCTGACCACCTCGCGAGGCCTCCGTGACTGACACCTCCAGCCGCTCACCGCAACCGATGATCCGCCTGGACGCGGTGAGCAAGACCTACCCCGGGCAAACCACGCCCGCGATGTCCGAGCTCTCCCTCGACGTCATGGACGGCGAGATCGTGGTCCTCGTCGGCCCGTCCGGCTGCGGGAAGACCACGACCATGCGCCTGATCAACCGGCTCATCGAGCCGACGGCGGGCAAGATTTTTCTCGACGGCGAGGACGTCACCACCGTGGACGGTGACCAGCTACGGCGCCGCATCGGGTACGTCATTCAGCAGGTCGGTCTCTTTCCGCACATGAGCATCGCGGAGAACGTCGGATTACTCCTCAAGGCACTCGGCCGGAGCAAGAAGGACATTCGCGGCCGCGTCGACGAGCTGCTCGCCCTGGTCGGCCTGGACTCCGGCACCTATCGGGATCGTTACCCGAAGCAGCTCTCCGGCGGCCAACAGCAGCGTGTCGGCGTTGCTCGGGCGTTGGCCGCCGACCCACCGGTGCTGCTGATGGACGAACCCTTCGGCGCCATCGACCCGATCACCCGCGAGCGGCTGCAGGACGAGCTGCTGAATCTGCAGTCGCAGATCCGCAAGACCATCGTCTTCGTCACCCACGACATCCAGGAAGCCATCAAGCTCGGTGACCGCATCGCGATCTTCGCCGAGGGTGGACGGCTGGCCCAGTACGACACCCCGGCGCGGATTCTGACCAACCCCGCCGACGACTTCGTTGCCTCCTTCATCGGCGCGGGCGCCGCCGTGCGGGGCCTTGGGCTCGAGCGCGCGGACTCCGTACCGCTGGACCCCGTCGAGGTGGTCCACGCCGATGACGGCTCTGCGACGCCCGCGCACCCGGGTTCCGGCCGCAGCCTGCTCGTCGACTCCGCTGGGCGGCCGCAACGGTGGCTGCATCCATCGACTGGTCAGTCGGACGGCGCCACCGGCGAGGTCGCCGTGGTGCGCAGCGACCAAACCCTGTACGACGCGATCGACGCCATGTTGAACGCCCGGGACGACACCGCGGTGGTGCTTGGGCAGGACGAGCAGATCCTCGGCCAATTGTCCTGGCCTGCGGTGGTCGGCCGAACCCAGGCCGCCGCCGGGGATCGGTAATGGCCATCACGGCGCTGCCCGAGCGCGAGACTCCTCCGCTGCGGGTCGCGCCCGGCGCCTCCCCGGGTCGACGGCGCGGCCGCGGGATCGCCGGCATCTTCATCACCCCGCTGGTGCTGCTCGTCGCCTGCGGTGCCCTCTACCTCTATCTGCGCCACCAGCAGCTCGACGACATCGAACGCCGCTCCATCAACCGCCAGGTCATCGGCCAACGGTTGCTGGAGCACATCGAGCTGGTCGCCGTATCCACCGTGGTGGTCATCGCGATCGCGGTGCCGCTCGGCATCCTGCTCACCCGGCCCGCCCTGCGCCGGTTGTCCAACCCGGTCCTGGCCCTGGCCAACATCGGGCAGGCCATCCCCTCGATCGGTGTGGTGGTCCTGCTGGCGATCACCGTCGGCATCGGCTTTCGCCCGGCGCTGTTCGCGCTGGTGCTCTACGCCTTGCTGCCCGTATTGCGTAACACCATGGTCGGGCTCGACCGCGTGGACCGCTTCCTCATCGACGCCGGACGGGGCATGGGACTGGCCCGCTCCACCATCTTGTTCCGGATCGAGCTGCCGCTGGCGGTCCCGGTCATGCTGGCTGGCATTCGGGTGGCGCTGATCCTCAACGTCGGTACCGCGACGCTGGCGACGTTCACCAATGCCGGTGGTCTAGGGGCTCTCATCGACACCGGCGTCACCCTTAATCGGATTCCGATCCTGCTCACGGGCAGTGTGCTCACGGCCGTCCTGGCCCTCGGGGTCGACTGGATCGCCGGCCTCGCCGAGCGCGTCCTGCGCCCCCGCGGCCTCTGACGCGCTAAGTTCACCGGGACAACACTCCAAGGAGATGCTCATGCGATCGTTCTTGCGTCGTCGCCCGCTTCTCGGCCGACTCTCCGTGCGTACAGCCACCGCGGGGGTGGCCGTCTCCCTGCTCGCCGCCGGCTGCTCCATCGGCGGTGGCGGCAGCTCGAAGGATGTCTCCGCCGGCAGCCTCGCCCAGGGCGCCTCGCTCAGCGGCGCCACCCTCACCGTCGGCGGCAAGGAATTCACCGAGCAGCTCGTGCTCTGCCAGATGACCATCCAGGCGCTGCGCTCGGCCGGTGCCACGGTTAACGAGAAGTGCGGGCTCACCGGCAGCAGCACCGTCCGCACCGCACTGACCTCCGGCCAGATCGACATGTACTGGGAGTACACCGGAACCGCCTGGATCACCTTCCTCGGCCACACCACTCCGATCGTGGACCCCACGCAGCAGTACCAGGCCGTCGCGCAGGAGGACCTGGCCAAGAACCAACTCGAATGGCTCAAGCCGGCACCGTTCAACAACACCTACGCGATAGCCGTCAAGGAAACCGTGGCCCAGCAGCTCGGCGTCAAGTCGATCTCGGATTACGCCAAGCTGGCCAAGACCGACCCCGCCAAGGCCTCGTTGTGTGTGGCCAGTGAATTCGTCGGCCGCAACGACGGTCTACCCGGACTGGAGAAGGCCTACGGGTTCACCCGACCGCCCGACACCGCCACCCTCGCTGAGGGCGCGATCTACAACAGCGTCGCCAAGAGCAGCCCGTGCAACTTCGGCGAAGCCACCACCACCGACGGCCGCATCAAGGGCCTTCAGCTGATCACGCTCGTCGACGACAAGAACTTCTTTCCCGTCTACAACCCGGCGGTCACCCTCAAGAAGTCGATCGCCGACGCCAATCCGAACATCGCCAAGGTGCTGAACCCGATCGCCGATGCGCTTGATACCGCCACCGTGCAGGATCTGAACACCCAGGTCGACATCGCAGGTAAGCAACCTGCCGACGTTGCCAAGACCTGGTTGCAGAGCAAGGGATTCATCGGCAAGTAACCCGCGTTCCGACTGTCTGAGACATCGATCCTCACTCGCCGGTGTTCGGTGGTTCCAGTGCGGCGAGACCGGCGATGACGCCGTCCAGAGTGTCGGCCGTGATGTCCGCCGGAGCGAACACCGGGGTCTGCTCGCCTTCCAGGCGCGGGCACCACCCCGTGGTCAGACCCACCTGGCGGGCACCGTGCACGTCCCAGGAATGCACCGCCACCAGCGCGACCCGGTCAGCAGGCACACCAGCTTCCCGCACCGCCAGCTCATATGGCGCGGCACGCTCAAGGAAACTTGCAGGTCGCGGCTGCCGCACCGTTGGACAGGGTGAACACCCGCAATCCCGCCTGTTGGGCGGCCAAGTCGGTCATAGTTCCTCCAAGGAGTCGATCCCCGTGGGCCCGGTTACTTCTTTTGTCGGCGGCTGCCGCCGTGCCAGTCCTGCTGCACACCGGCCTGGTCCTCGCTGACCCCCAGCGCCCGCAGCTGCGGGAGCTCACGCATGCTGCGCTTGATCTCCGCGAACCCGGGGAAACGAGCAAGGCCGATGACATGGTCCCAAAGCTCGAGTGCCTGCTCGTCGCTCGGCAACCGGCTGATCACCGGTCCGGAAAAGGCCACTCCGGCAGGGGGTTCGAAATGGACGATCGGTGTGCCCACATCCTTGCCGGTCAGCGCAAGCGCCTCGTCCGTCTCCGCGCGGATCTCGGCATCGAGGGACTCGTCATCCAGGGCGTCGGCGAGCGCGGCAGGCAAACCGGTCTCGACGAGAATCGGGGTCACGAACTCCCGGGTGCCGCGGTGGCCGTGGCTAGTCGCTTCATCGGGTACGGGCTCACTGTCAAAGATGTGCGCGCCCAACGCCGCGTACAGCGCGCCGACCGCGTCGCGTCCGTGCTCGGCCCGGGCGCGGGCGGCGACCCGCAGCAGCCGAAGCCCGGCGGTGTGCCCGGCCTCGTACTCCGGGGGAAAGTGTGCGTCGTAGTCGATGTGGGCGTTGAGCAGCCGCAACGAGATGAATCGCCAGTCGACGGTGTAATCGCGCTGCGTCTGGACCTTGCGCACCCACTTGCTGGTCATCCATGCAAACGGGCACACCGGATCGAAGTAAAAATGAATGTCGGCATCGGTCATTCCCGAGGCTAACCGGTAGTCAGGCCGGCTGTGGTGACCGTCCGACCCGCTATGGGAACAGGCCCTGTCTGCTGTCAGTTGTAGCTGTTGTGATTGCCGGTATGCAGCGGGTCCTGCTCATCTCGGGCAGCACCCGGGCCACCTCGACGAACTCCGCGCTGTGCCGGACGGCCGTGGTCTGCGCGCCGCCCGGCGTCGCAGTCGAGTGCTACCTCGACGTCGGCGTCCTACCGCAGTTCAATCCCGACGACGATCACGACCCGCTGCCACCCCGCGTCGCGGCGCTGCGCGGTGCCATTGCCTCGGCCGATGCGGTGCTGTTCTGCACTCCGGAGTACGCAGGAACCCTGCCGGGTTCGCTGAAGAACCTGCTCGACTGGACCATCGGCGGCACCGAGCTCACCGATAAGCCGGTCGCGTGGGTGAAGGTGGCAGCGGATCAGCGCCGCGGCGAAGGCGCGCACTCGACGCTGGCCACGGTTCTGGGTTACGTCCAGACGAGGGTCGTGGCCGACGCGTGCCGCCACGTGCCGATCCTGCGCGAAGCGGTCGGCGCCGACGGGTTGATCACGGACATCGCCGCGCGTGCACAGATCGCGGCAACCATTCAGGCCGTTCTCGAAGGCCAACACCCCGCGGCCTGACCAGGCTCATCACGCTCACCGATTCAGTGGCACTGATTGGTACTCGGTGGCACAATCGATCCATGGATGCCACATTGGTGCTCGGTCAGCAGGGTCGACTCGTCATCCCGGCCGCGGTACGCACGGCGCTCGGGCTCGCTCCAGGCGACCGCCTGCACCTGCATCTTGCCGGGAGGCGGCTCGTGCTTGAGCGCCAACAGGACGCGATCGCCGAATTGCGTGGGATGGGTTCAGAAGTTCCACAGACACGATCCCTTGTCGATGAGTTGCTCGCTGAGCGTCGTCTCGCTGCAGCCAACGAATGAGCGTCGTAGACGCTTCGGCCGTGCTCGCACTCATTCATGGCGAGCCCGGTGCCGACATGGTCGCGGCCGAGATCGGTTCGGCGCGCCTTGGCACGGCCAACTTGGCGGAGGTCGTCGGCAAATTGGTCGAAGCTGACATCGACGTGAGCCGGCTCCGGGAGCTGCTGGGTGCCGCAGGAGTCGCCATCGAGCCGGTCCTGGAGGAGGACGCGGAATTGGCCGGGGCGATGCGCTCGCTCGATGGCGGCCGAACGCTCTCGCTGGGCGACCGCTGCTGCCTGGCGTTGGCAGTCCGCAGCACGCCGGCCGAGGTACTGACCGCTGACCGCGCGTGGGTCAACCTCAACCTACCCATTCGTGTCCGTCTGATC